>Ga0351858_1161_pt1 | contig 11951 bp, 10 predicted proteins | sample BONcelFGM3001D10_FD_206797 | JGI IMG/M metagenome (GOLD analysis project Ga0351858, IMG submission 206797) | Enriched cells from coal bed in the Powder River Basin, Montana, United States - BONCAT cells FGM rep2 HSBNCT.FGM.300.1.D10 ... | reverse complement strand
GCACCCGATTCCCGAAAAATATTATAAGGTTCATCAAGCACTCGGTACCTGGAATTCGCCGCAGTGGCAGGAACATATCGCGCCGACGCTTGCCGACGAAGCAACCCGTTTGGCCTATGATTGACTTGGCTTAGGAGTCTGCGCCAGCTTGAATAATTATTTGTTTAGGGGGAGAATATGTTGGAAAAATCGACAACAGAGCAAGAACAGGTTTGGGAAGGAAAATGCGCCCAGTGTATGGTCAAGAATCGAATTTGCCGGAGTCCTGAAGGTTCTGCTCCGGCATTTTGTTCGACGAAGTTGTATCCTGAAGCAATAAAAAAAGCGGCAGAAGAATATGATAAACCCGATATTCATTTGTTTGCGCACAATGCTTCGGTACAGGAAGCCGAGTGCTATATCGACCGGACCGCCGAACCTTCTTACAAATTCCCGGTGAAGCCGCGGGTGCAGGAAATCATCGAATTTTCCCGGAAAATGGGCTATAAAAAATTGGGTGTGGCATTTTGCGGCGGGTTGCACAAAGAAGCGGCAGTATTTTGCAAAATCCTCGAAGATCACGGATTTGCAGTCGTATCTGTAATGTGTAAAGTGGGCGGCATCGACAAGGCTGCGCTTGACTTGGCCGATTACGAACGGGTGCAGATTGGCAAGCATGAACCAATGTGTAATCCGATTGCTCAGGCAGAAGTGCTAAATGCGGCAGGGACTGATTTCAATATCTTGCTTGGCCTATGTGTCGGTCACGATTCGATGTTTATCAAGTATTCCCAGGCGATGATTACCGTGTTCGCCGTTAAAGACCGTGCTTTAGGGCACAACCCGCTGGCGGCGATTTACACTTATGATTCGTATTCAGAACGTTTCAAACAGGATCGTCTGAAGAAAATCGAAGTTGTGGAATAATCAAGCTTAATAAAAGGTTGAGTTTGCGAAAAAAAACATCCAGTATATCCCACTGGGGCAATTACGCAGCCGGCTGCAGGAAATTGACAAAACCAAAGAAATCGTGGTATTTTGCAAGATCAGCCGGCGTGGTTATGAAGCCGAGTGTATTTTCGAGGGCGAAGGAGTTGACAATGTTAAGTGCTGGAAGGCGGGATTATGTCCTGGTCGTTCAGTTGCGAGAAATAAGCGTTGCCAATAACTAACCGCAGGTGATCTACCTTCCTGGTTTTCGGGGAGGTTTTTTTATGCCCAGGTTTGTGTCAGGGATTATCAATGAGAGATCAGAAACTGTTGTGTAGTCGAATTACATCAAAATTCCCGTAAAATTGTTCTTGGTGTAGTTGAAATCCTACAGAAATGATTATGGCGGTATGGGCCCAATGCCGAAAAATCAGGCGTTTATGCTTGTGGCATGGTTTATGCAACTGTTTTAGCAAGGGTGACAACAACGCAAAGGGGGAGATGATGTGAACCGGACTTGCTTGGCTAATTGGTTAGGCGTGATGTTGAGCGCGGTTTTTGTTTTTTCTGGTTGCGCCGTCTCGGCGCCGGCCGTAGCGCCGCCAACAGCGTCAGTTGTTAACAAAGCTAACAATGATCTGAGCCCGGAAATTCGCAAGGCAACATGGGACGCATATGAAAAAGTTTTGCTGGAAATTAGTGCCAAGCAGTTTCCCGTCGATCCGGTTATGGCGCGCACCAGGTTGCATGGCAGGGAAGCTGCGTTTCTGATCATTGATCTGCGGGCGCCGGATACTTACGCGCGGATGCATGTCAAAGGCGCGGTGAATATGAGCATTGTGGCATTAGCTGAGAGCCTGGCAAATTTGCCGAAGGATAAGACGCTGCTGTTGTATTGCTATACCGGTCAGAGCTCGGCGCTGGCGATGGTGCCGTTAAAGGCGTTTGGTTATGACGCGATTTTTGTTAACGGCGGGTTTCCGCTAATGGAAAAAGCCGGCTTTGTCATGGATACAAAGCATGTGGCTTTTGTTCCAAGCCAAAATACGCCGATGTCAGGGGCGCGACAGGCGGCGGTTTTAGCGGGTATTCAAGCGAATTTGTTGATGATCGCCAAACAGCATACGGTGAAAACCCTGGTGGTTGCTGATACCGACGTAAAGGACCTTGCAGCCGATTCGCCCGGCAAATATGCGTTTGTTGACTTAAGGCCGACGGAAGACTATGCGAAGGGACATATTAAAGGGGCAATCAGCGCACCGTTGGCTGAACTGAAAGCGCGAGTGAAATTGTTGCCAAAAGAAAAAAGACTGGTGCTGTGCTGCAAGAGCGGACAGTTGGCGGCGATGGCGACAGCTCCGTTGACTGCCGAAGGGTTCAAAATTATTTCCCTTTGCGCCGGTCTTGCACAGGCCGATAAAGGGCCGTTACCCTGGGAAAAAACAAAGGAATGACAGGTGGGAATTGGATTGGAACAAATTAGTCGCAGAGATTTCTTTTCCCGTAAGGTATTGGGTCAGTTTTGGCAGAAAGCCGCGGCGATTTTTCCGGTTGCAGCAGACCCGGTTGAAGTAATGCAGGAAGTAGCGCCGGAAGTCGTGCCTGACACAGTGGATACGGTTCCTGGCGAGGAGGAGCGCACGGTGATGCCGGAGTATTTTTCTTCGCCGCTATACAGTTATGCGCTGCTTTCGGAAATGCCCTGGGACATGTTGATCGAGGAAGCGAAACGACTAGCGATTGACTACGAAGGTCGCAGCAAAATCGACGTGGTGCGGGAGATTTTCATGGGCAAGGGCGGAGCGGAGGGAAACTGATGGATACAGATAGACTGGTTGTAGGAGAAGGAACCGTCAATCATTACTGGACGCTATGTTTTGCCAACGAAGAGCTGCGAAAGCGGCTGGGGCTGAAATATATCAGTCAGATGTGGGATCAGACTCCCTATTGGTATTTGTGGTTTACTGATCTTCCCGGCGTCTTCAAACTATCGCTGCTGGAATGCGTGGCTGAGCCTCCTTGGGATTGGCGGGCGCTATTTCGGATCAAGTATTATCCGCGGCCTGAGGAAACAATCTTTCAGGGCCTGTCTGTGTTGGAGCAGATTTGTCGCATGAGTGAGTTGTTTCACACTAGGCCGGCCCAGTGGGAAGGCGGGGAAACGGGCTGCGTTTGTCATGGCGGCATCCACCACCATCAAGGAGTGCGATTTGCCGATCTCCAGGAAGAGACTGGCATCCCCAATGCAACAAGGGCTGCGGAAATACCGGAAGATTTTTTCCTGGCCGGCGAAATGGAACTGCGGTATGGAGAAACCCAAGGCACGGAAGTGAGCTGGAATAGTCAGGAACATTGGCGAATCAAAATGACCGAGAACTATTTCATCAAGGACCAAGACGGCGCCTCGTTAAAAGTTCTGCGTAAGGGAGATGTCGATCGGGATTTTCCGGGCTGGCTGTTGACCGATTTCGTCGCCAATCGTTTTTCGCTCGGCTGGCAATCCTACAAACAGTATCCACAGCTGTGCGAGTCGACCGAAGAACAGGATGGAATTGAGTTTCTCTGCGACGGGCATACGTTGAGTCCTAGCTTGTGTCCGGCAATCCGGCGCAGGCAGGTATGCCGGCGGATGAATCATTAAAGTGAAGGAGGCGAAGCAGAATGACGGAAAAAACGACTTCCGGCGGAATGGGTTATGTTCCGGGCCTGATTTTCGGGCTAGTTGTCGGTAGTGGATTGTTTTGGCTGACAATCAAAATGTTGATTGCCCAGCGTCCCTAACCAAGCAAGGAGGAGTGATGGAAAAATGGCAGAAGACTTTTCGCGGCGTTCATTTATCAAGGGCGCAAGTCTCGGTGTGGCCGCTGGTTATTTTGCAGCAGCCGGACTGTCTTCAACGGCATTATACAAACAAGTCATGCCGGCAGAAAAAATGAACCAGACGGACATCGGCGAAATCAAAGCTTTACGGATGAAAGTGATCTCCGAAACGAGCTGGTATGACAACAATGTCTTGCTGAACGACATGAAAGGGGCAGGCGGGCTACTCGTCAACCAGTACATAATTCCCTGGACCTCCAATGGAGTGGCGGCCGGCTATAACGGCAGCAACGCCGGTGGTTTTGCCACCTATATCGAGGCCGATCTGATGGATGGCAGCACCAAGCGGTTGTTGCTGGATACGGGCTGGAATCCGGCTTGGATGGAAAAACGGTTCATCGAAGAAGGGATCGCCGAAAAACTGGCCAAAAAACAAATCGATTACTGGATTATCAGCCATGAGCATTTCGACCACTATTGGGGTCTGGAAGCGACGCTCAAATATAATCCGAATCAGGATGTTTATGTGCCGAAAGGGTTTTACACAGAAGGATTTGACTTGCTAAAGGGCAAGGCGTTTCCCAAGGCTCAGGTAAAAAATGACTTCCCGCACAAAGGGAAAGTTCATGTCATGGATTCAAGTAAAGTTAATCCCTTGTTCCCCGGCGCGGCGTTGATGACGTTTGATATGCCGATCATCTGCCGGGTATTCGGCGAACAGGCTTTCGTATTTAATGTCAAAGACAAGGGGATTGTCTTAGTTACCGGTTGCTGCCACATGGGCATTATTACTTATATGGAAACGGTCCGCAAAAAAATCAAGGGCGGCGAAAAGATCTACGCCGTGCAAGGCGGGCTGCATATTTCCCCGTTCGAGGACTGGGACCCGCAATATGACGACCTGATTTTGGCGCTGAACAAATATGGCATCCAAAAAATCGGCGCCAATCATTGTACCGGCTTCATTGCCGTGGAGAAGATGATTGCAGCTAAATTGCCTGTCGTGACGGGAACAAAACGCAATATGACAAAACGCGACATCTATCTCGGCAACGGCGATACGTTGGCGGTCTAAGGAAGGAGGAGACGAATTTGACAACCAAGACTTATGATGAATCCGTGGCGGCCCCGGTGGAAGCCGAGCATCATTACGAGGAACTGGACAAGCTCTGGCTGGAAGAACGCAGTCTGACCAATTCTTTTGCCCAACCGTTGCGCGGATTATTGGGCTTTTTCCTCTCATTTGGCTTTTTCATGGCACTCTGGTATGTGACGATGGACCCGCGCGGCATTCTGCAGTGGTATACGCCGATGTACGGTTATATGTACATTCGCTGGCTGTTGATCATAGCGATCTGGCAGGCGTATATCTTTAATTTTTGGCCGTTTAAGCAAAAGTGGATTGAAGAAACGCACCCGCTGGTTAAGGGGTCGATCATGATCGGCATTAACTGGGCGATTACCGGTGCGATTATCTGGATCGGATTTTTCTGGCTGATCGGCAAGTTTTCCATTCCTTATTTTAGCTGGCCTGAATTGCATAAAGTGGGGATGACCGATTTCTTTGCCCGCGAATATGCGGGGCTGGCTGTCCTGATGGTTGCAGCCATTGCATCTTGGCTGGCGCCGATTTGGCCGATGGCTTTTGAAAACTATCCGTGGCATAAACTGACTCAACCGGCGAAAGGTTTTACGGTGTTAAGCCTTACCAGCTTGCTGACGATTTTTGTCTATTTTGTGTTCATGCATCCGCATTATATGGTTTTGTTCTACCCGTGGCAAAAATTTGTCGCGGCCATGCCCTGGTGGTATGAGTCGGCCAAAACATTGTCAGGCAACTACAATGTCGGCTGGATTATGTGCGGGACGATCGCCGTGTGGCTGATCGAGACCATTTGGGAAAGATATCCGTTCCGTCTGGTTAAGAGCCAACCTTGGCGCGGGCTGGCTGGTTTTGCCTGGGTTCTGTTTGTAGCTTTAATCATGTTCAATACCTTCAACTTGATGCAGGATCTGGCCTGGGGGCCGGCCTACGAAGGCGGCAAACGATTGTACGCCCCGGATTGGCGTTATCTGCATTCCGGCGAATTGGCAGTCATGATGCTGCTGCCGGCGTTGGTTTTGTATTTCTATTTTGACAACTGGCCGAAAAAATATTCGACCGAAGTCAATCTGGCAATACGGACGGTCATCGTGGTCGTGGGATCTTTTGCGTTCAATTACATTTACTATCAGATCAGTCCGCCGCTGCTCGGCACGCAGCCCGGCTATTCCCATCCGCAGCAATTCCCGATGGCGCCGGTTATACTTTGGATCGTCGTCATGCTGTACCACAACTGGTTCATGGATGGTTGGCCGGGAAAACGGATCAAAAAGAACTAAAAAATTATTCGATACGAAGTAAAACCAAGTCGATATGGCTAAATCAGCAGAAAAAAGGGAGGCATCGGCAGGATGCCTCCCTTTTTTGCCGAATTCAACAAGTAAGTGGACTAACGAGGTGAACAGATCAATGCTGAATCTGATTTTCGATAACGAAAACCAGTTGGCCTGGGTGAACCGCGACGCGCAAGCGGAGTTGGGTTTGCCGGAAAACGGCGGTTCAAGCCATATCTCCAGAGTGTTTGGAGACGAGCCCCTCTATCAACGAATTGAACGTGACGCATTCAATTACCGTTGGTCGGGCCAGTTGGAGGTGAGTTTGCCGGATGGAAGCTGCAAACAATTTCTGGGCCGGGCCAGTTGGGTGACCAATGAACGTTGGGTGTTTAACCAGATCTTATTAGAAGGAGAAATAGCCGTCACAGCCGGTGGATCGCTGGCAGCTATTTCTGGAGATTCGTTTGCCTTAAGACAGGATCAACTGCGCAAAGTCTATGAAATTTCTTCCAGCATCAATTCCAACCTTGATTTTCAGTCCATCTGCGCGGATGTAACGATGAAGGCTGCGGAACTGGTCGGAGCAGACCGTAGTTTGCTCTACAATGTCACAGATAAGGATATCGGCGTGTTTTCCACCTGGAACATGACGGAGAAACAGAGTCGGCTTTTTTCGATGGTTGATTTTCAGCATGGTATTATAAAGAATTGCCTGCGCCATCGTTCACCGGTTCTCGTGCCTGCCTATAGCATCCACCCGGATTGGATTCCGGAAATCTACCGGGCGCTAAATTTTGAATCGTTTATTCTTTATCCGCTTTATGCGGGACAGCGGCTGGTCGGTGTATTGGCCTTGTTTCACAAAAAAGTACTGCAGTTTGGCGACCGACACTTGATGCTGCTGCAGATGATTTCCAATCAGATGGCGATTGCAGTACTGAATGCCCGCACTTATAGTGATATGCGCCATATTACAATGAATCTGGAACGGGAGCTGGGGTTCAAATCCAGCCAGCTGCGCATTTCAGAATTGGCGTTGATTCGCAAATCCAATGAACTGGCGGCGGTGTTTGATGCCATTACCGATGCGCTGTTTGTGGTTGACGGCAATTTTACCATCCTGGAGGTGAACCAGGCCGGATTGGCGTTTGCCAGCGTAGAGCACCTCTCCCAGTTAATTGGTCGGCCTTACTGCGAAGTGGTCGGGCGTCGCTACGACTGCGGCATCTGCTATCTGAGGCAGACGCTGGACTCCAGCTTTCCCCAGGCCGTGGAGATCGAAATGGACGACCGCGTTTTTACTGTGACGACCTATCCCGTGCTGGATGAAGAAGGGCGGGCGAATCAGGTGGTCTGTTCGTTGCGCGATGTGACGATCGTACGAAAAAAAGGCGCTGAACTGATTCAATCGCAAAAAATGCAGGCGGTAGGAACATTGGCGGCGGGCGTGGCGCATGAAATCAGAAATCCGCTAGGGGCAATTTCCAACTATGTATATATTTTGGAAGAACAATTGCTGCTGAAAGCGATCACGGCCGAAACTGAAGAAAAGGCGGAAATCAGGGCGGCACTTGGCAGTATCCGACGTCTGGTGGAACGTAGCGAAACTGTGATCCGCAATCTGCTCGACTTTTCTCGCGACAAAGCGTCCAATATTTCTAGCTTTTTTCTGCGGGACGTGATTGAGCAGATACTGCTGTTAGTGGGAAAAACCGCCCAGAAAAAGAAAGTGCAAATTCACGTACAGGGGCCGGAGCAGGCGCCGGTTGTTTCAGACAGCGGCGCGATGCAACATATTCTGTTTAACCTGGTGTTGAATGCGATCGACGCCATTGAGGACGGCGGCAACGTCGAAATCAAATACGCCTTAAGCGAAACTGGCTTCGTGATTATTGTCGAGGATGATGGAAACGGCATTTGTCGGGAGCACATGGATAAAATTTTTAATCCGTTTTTCACCACCAAGGCGCCGGATCGCGGTACGGGTCTGGGGCTGTATCTGGTGTACAATGAAGTGAAACGCCTCGGCGGGACAATTGCGGTAGAATCGGCAACTGGCGGGCCGACCCGATTTACGGTCCGATTTGAAAATGGCGGAAAGGATGAACGCAGTGACGACACACGGTAGAATTTTGCTCGTTGAAGATGATGAGGACTTTGGCCGCAGTTTGGCGCTGATCCTGAAACACAAAGGATTTTTGCCGCAATGGACCGCGTCCGGCGAACAGGCGCTCGACGTGTTGGCGGGCAAATGTTTTGATGTGGTCATTACCGATATGCTGATGCCGGGCATGAATGGCCTGGAGTTTTTGCGTAAGTTTCGCGAAATACATGGCGCAGACACACCGGTCGTGATGATTACCGGTTACGGTAGCGTGAACGAAGCTGTGGAAGCGATGAAAGCCGGCGCGTTCGGCTATTTTTTGAAACCGGTGAACCAGGATGAAATCTGCCTGACACTGGAAAAGGCGATGGAAATGGGCCGGCTAAAAAATGAAAATTTGCTGTTGCGCGAGGAAATCAAAGATTGTAAAGGTGATCTATTTGTCGGGGCAAGCCCGCGTATCCGTCATTTGTTTGAAGAAGCGGCTTCGTTGGCCCAGAGCGACGTTAATATCCTGATTACCGGTGAGAGCGGCTCCGGCAAGGAAGTGCTGGCTCGTTTCATCCATGACCATAGTGGGCGGGCGGCCCGACCATTTTTGGCGATCAACTGCCAGGCTTATGCGCTGTCCTTGATTGAGAGCGAATTGTTTGGTTATCGGGGCGGTTCCTTTACCGGCGCCAAGGCCAAGGGAAAGGCTGGTAAAATTGAGAGCGCCGCCGGCGGGACGTTGTTTCTTGATGAAATCGGCGACTTAGATCCATCGATTCAGGTGAAATTACTGCGGGTGCTGGAAACCCGTACGATTGAACCGATTGGCGGTTCGGCCGCCGTGCCGGTCAATTTTCGTTTGATTTGCGCGACCAACCAGGATTTGCCGGAGCGGATCAAGATCAAACTGTTTCGCGACGACCTCTATTACCGGATCAATACGGTCCGGTTGCAGGTTCCGCCACTGCGCGAGCGGGCTGAAGATATACCGGCGTTGGCAATGCATTTTTTGGCGCGGTTTAGCGCCGAACAAAAAAAAGGGATTCTGCGATTGAGCAAAGCGGCGGAAAAAAGGCTGCTAAATCATGACTGGCCGGGCAACATCCGTGAACTGAAAAATGCCATGGAAGCAGCAGTGGCGTTAGCCAAAAATGATAAAATCGATGTTGGCGAATTGCGAATTGAGGGAGCGATAAATCAGGATTGTCTGTCCAGTCAGAATTTCGCGCAGGCCAGGCAGGATTTTGAGCGAAGTTTTTTCCAGTCGCACTTCGAAGCCTGTGGCGGACATATTACAGAAATGGCGCGCCGAACCGGCGTGGACCGCAAGCAACTTTATAAAAAACTCTATGAGTATGGAATCGTTGTCAAAGAGCTGCAAGATGAAAAGGGGGAGTAGAGACAAAAAAGCCCTCCTTCGGCTTTGGGCAGGCGCAGGGTTCGGTCAATGGAAACAACTCCATGAAACTATATTAGAATGTTTTTATATACCGCGTCGATGGAGGATTGCGGAAAAAACGCGAAAACAGTAATGTTTTGCACGTGTTGGAAGACAATGCCGATTGTCATGGATTGAAATGTCAGGGCGGTGAATGCCCGTTCGCCTGACTGTTTTTGTATTGCTGAATTGGTCGATAGCGGATAAAATTAATAGGAATGAACTTTACTCGATCACGAAAGGGGATTCTGGCGTAACAGAATGTTGGATTTGAAAAAATGGTGTTCCTGCTTATTGCTGGGGCTATTGCTGATAGGCTTGGGGTTTGCCGCTACGGTAGAAGCGGCCCAGTTGAAGACGGTCATGTATTTTTATGGCACGACGTGTCCAGCCTGCAAAGAAGTGGCGCCGGTTATCGAAAAGATTATTGCCAAAGGAATCCCGCTTGAGCGTTATGAGGTTTATGATAATCGCGAAAACATGGATCGGTTGGCGATGTTGTTCAAAATGAACGGGATACCGGAACACCAGTGGGCGGTGCCGGTCGCATTTTATAATGGACAGATGTACGTGGGCATTCCGCGCATCCTGGAGTTGGAAAAAGAACTGGCGGAAGTACAGGGCGGTAGTGGCGCTGGAACAGTTGGCGCCGTCGATACCCTGGGAATTATGGGGGCGGCTTTGGCGGACTCGGTCAACCCTTGCGCAATATTAGTTTTGGTCATTCTGCTCAGCTTTATCAGCCTATATCATGAAAGTAGAAAGCGACTGATTTTATCAGCCGCTTCTTTTATTTTTTCGGTTTTTATAACTTATGTATTGGTTGGAGTTGGAATTGTCAAAGCACTGACTTTTCTGGATATCACCGAAACGGTTCGAACCTTTGTCGGGGTTCTGGCTATTGTTGTGGGAGTGTTTAATATTAAGGATTATATTGCCTACGGATCAGGGGGCTTTGCCATAGAAATTCCCCAAGCCTGGCGACCTTATTTATTTTCGTTGTTACGGAAGGCGACCACTCCCTGGGCCGCATTTGCTATAGGCAGCGTGGTAACTCTGATTGAACTTCCCTGCACCGGAGGGCCTTATTTTTTTGCTATCGGCATTCTGTCCAAACTAGGCATGACCCCGACGTTTTTTGCCTATCTGATTTTATATAATCTAATCTTCATTTCACCATTGATCTTCATCTCGATAATGGTCTATGTTGGTAAACTAAGTGTGGAGAAAGCTTCTGACTGGCAGGCGAAAAATTCCAAACGACTGCATCTGATCACCGGAGTGCTGATGCTGGCGGCCGGCGCCGCGGTATTGGCGACTTAGTCGGAAAAAAGGCAGCCTTGTCCCGATTCTTCATGGCAAATTCCGGCACGTAGCCGGTATGGCTTTATAAAGCAGAAACAAACTTTCGGGCAGGATATTGCCTGCAGGTGTTAAACAAAAGATAACGAATTAAAATATACTACTATTGATTGTTTTTCTTCACAGAGAGTTGTTTTGAATGTAGTTGGGGCAATAAAGAAAGTTTATGGTTGATATCAGCGCAAATATGAACTGAAATAAATGAGGCGAAGTTATGGCGATAGCAAAGAGTAAAAAGAATATGCCATTGTTGGTGGGAACCCTTCTGGCGCTGTTATTGGTGATGGGCTGGGTCGGTTATCGCTCTGTCAACCGGGTTGCTGAACTTACCGAACAGCTCTATAATCATCCGTTTACGGTATCTACTGCGGTACTGCGAATTCGTGGCGATGTTGCTGGAATGCATCGGTCAATCAAAGACGTTGTTCTGTCTTCTTCGACTGAAGATGTCAATCAGTTTGCAAAACAAGTAAATGAGGCCGAACTGAGAATATTGGCCGATTTGGAATTGGTTCAGGAACTTTATTTGGGAAATCCTCAATCGGTCCAGGAAGTCAGGCAGAGATTTTTGGCATGGCGCCCAATTCGGGAAGAGGTAATCAAACTAAGTCTGGCCGGCAGGCAGCAGGAAGCGGGCCAGTTGAATCGGAATTTAGGAAACCCAAAAGTGGAGGAAATTGAAAGCGCGGTCGAAGTGGTGCGTGATTTTGCCCGTAATAAGGCGCAGCTTTTTTTGATTGAGGCAAAAGAGACCCGGGCGCAAACAGTGGTTTTTATTTTGCTTGTCATGGGCACGGTGTTTCTTGTAGGAGTATTCATTGCCCGCAAGGCTGTCTGGTTGGAAACTGAGTTGCAGAGGATGAACCAGAATCTTGAACAGATGGTCAAGGACCGTACCGACAAGTTGGCAATTGCCAATGAGAACTTAAACGCGCAAAATGAAGAAAT
>Ga0351858_1155_pt1 | contig 12487 bp, 20 predicted proteins | sample BONcelFGM3001D10_FD_206797 | JGI IMG/M metagenome (GOLD analysis project Ga0351858, IMG submission 206797) | Enriched cells from coal bed in the Powder River Basin, Montana, United States - BONCAT cells FGM rep2 HSBNCT.FGM.300.1.D10 ... | reverse complement strand
CACAGGGCCATCCCCATCATTCATGAAGCAAAACCATTGATCTACACAGTTGCTCAAGGTCTTGAGAAGATGATGGATGCTTCGCGAAAAACGTCTTTCAATATCACGTATAGGGATGTCATGACCACCATGTGCAACCCGTTCTGCGACTCGAAATCTTGACATTTCGATACTGGGAAGTGCCAGATAAATCAATTCAACCATCCATCCGTCATTTTGCAGCCGATCAACCAACTACAAATAGGAACGGCCCGCCAACGTTGTTTCAAATGCGAAATTCTCACGGCTTCCAATGCAGTCTTCGATCTCTTGCAAGAAAATTCGACTGGCGGCAATCCATTTGCGTTCCGGAGCAAATGGTGATAGTCCGGAGGCGATTAAATCGGCATTGATAAAATGGGTACATTCTGCCACGTTTGGCAAATATTCCAGGGCAAAGGTGGGTTTCCTGCGCCGTTTGGGCCAGCAATGATCCAGCAGGTGGGCATCATGCAGTCTCTTTGTTGTGTTGTCGATTATTCATTCATCCTCACAGGTACTTTTTCATTATTGCCTCTTCTTGGGCGTGGCCAGCGGGTGATGGCCTGTGCCACTGTAATCTGCTGTTCCAACTCTTTGTTTTTGGAGACAAATTCTTTTTCTTCAGCCATTGAGGGGATCAGGACCTTGACCGGCATTAATATTTCGAGATTAATATCTTTTTGAGCAGGTTGATGCAAACATCTGCATGAAAAAGCCAGTACCGCGCACAGCTACAAACGGCATTCAGTACATCTTGGCAGGATGAATATCCCCGGTCTCACCCAGAAGCCTAACCATACAAAACCTCAAGCACCCCGTCCGCAAAATGCAAAAATCGATGATTAGCATACGTTCGGAACGAATGGCCCGGCCTCTTTTGGGGGATGAGATGTCGGTATCCATAAATGGCTCCGGAATCTGTCAATGGTGGAATATCAGACGATTCTGATGATAATCCTGGGATTTAATTCCGTCAACACCGGGTTTTGTGTCAATGGGACGGTGTGGGAAATCCGGCAGCCGGTTACAGTGCCGTTTTTCAGATAGCCGGGTCGAGATGGGGCGGCAATCTGCTGTCAGACAGGGTGGCGTTGTCGTCAGTCGGATGGACCGATCATTCCGGTGCTCAAATCTGAAGTTCATAAGTAAGGGTGTCCCTCAAACTCACCGGGTGGCCCGTTTTTTTGGAATTCTGCTGGAAGGTCTTGTTTGATGCATTGTTTTATGTGCAATATCAATAAGTGAGAGAAGGGCATTATTAACCGCCTCCTCATTGAGGAATGCTTCTGCCACCTCGGGTCTCAAGACAATGATATTGGAAGATTCTTTCAATCGCTTTGCATATTTGCCTCGCACAAAACCATCTGGAAAATCTGAACGGCAATACTCCTTCCGTAATTCGTCTGTATCCGTTTTATTATCCTTCTTCATAGAGTTTTCGTTCTCCTTTGTGCGCTTTGAAGAAGTTAACGTCCATTGATAATTCATAATAAAATATTCAAACCAATGAAACAGGCTTCTTTGTAACCATTAAGATGTCAGATCCAGCCGCAATCCATTTTCCATTGCTATCTGCCGCCCGCGCATTGCCGACTGGCTGATTGTTGCCTGCGATACCTGAAGCCGTTTTGCCAGTTCGACCGTCGACATGCCCAGTTCCCGGATTCCCCAATAGCATAAAATGCTTCGCGCCTTCACTGCGTTTTTATATCTGCCGGGGGCAATCACATCATCGATCCGCATATTCAAGGATTTCGCAACTTGATCGATGAGCCAGTTGAAATCGTAATTACTGGACTTGATCACACACTTTCGTGCCATAATCTCATCCGCATTCTTGAGCACTTTCTCAACAAAGCTTCCGTTGCCAAGTATCCGTTCATCGGCTTTCATACGCATTGCCTCCCTGCGAAGCATCTTCACAGCCGACCATCCCCCGGCACTACGTACCAGACCGCCCCCGATTAAATCCGGCCGGCTTCCTGCAGCGATTCCCTGTGTCAAGAATTCACGATAGCAACGGATAGCCTTTGAGCGGGTTTCTCCAAAAAGCCGGATCACATAATCCGCATTTTGCCATGGACGATCAGTATTTCCCATCAACGCGCTGTGTCCGCTTACGGGTATGTGTCCAGTTGGTTGAGATCCTCCACCAGTCGAGCTCTTAAAAGCCTTCTCATCACCGTTGCGATGGGTGCTGTGCCGGTTCGCAGCAGCAGATGGACATGATTGGGTATCAGCGCCCATGCAAAGCACCGGGTTTGGGTGCCGGACAATATCACCGACAAGCGGTCAAAAAATTATCCCGATCCAAGTCATCAAAGAAAATGTTGCGGCGCTCGATTCCCCTCACAATGACGTGCTGAATGGCTCCGGACGCGTCTATTCGTGCTTTTCGTGGCATTTGATTCAGATATTATGATTTCTGTGAATTATCAACTGAATTATCAAGGATATACCCGAATCCCCCAGGTTGGCGTCAAGATGCCGGGTCTTTTGGAAGCTGGGCGCCATGCCACATCCCAGCAATCCAAACGACATCATCTTTGATTTTATAAAAAAATCGGTACGGCGATATGATTACTTCTCGGTAGGGAAGTTCTGGAAATTCAGGTATAACCCTTCCGGATTCAGGAAAATCCTCAAGTCTTCGGAGTATTTTTTCAGCCCGATTACGCAAATTAATAGCCGCTGAACGTTTATCCTTTCGAATGTATGATAGCGCAGAAAGGAATTGAGTCTTGGCAGAAGGTGTAAATTTGACCTTCACGAAGGCTCCTTGGCTAAAATTGCGTCGGCTTCAGCAAAAACTGTATCCAGATCATACCCTTGCCCCGCTTCAATTTCCCTATCCCCCATAGCCAAAAGACGTAACAGCTCTTTCTCGTGTTCCGATTTCTCATAGGCATCAACACTAATTATTACCGCTGTTGCCCGACCCCTTTGTGTAATTATCAAAGGCTCTTTGCTATTTCGTAATTGTTTCAGCAGGTTTGCAGCATCCTGTCTTAAATCGCTCACCGGAATTATATTTGAGAGTTTGCCCATATTGTACCTCCTTTGGTACTTCTGGTTGTATCACCAACAAACCTCCAATGCAAGCTAAGATAAAAACTATGAAACAGGCCTCTTGGTAAACATTACGATGTCAGATCCAGCCGCAATCCATTTTCCATTGCACCCGCATATTGCCGACTGGCTGATGGATTTATAGCGATTTTGAAACAGATACCTTTGACGCCGATGCCGCCGGTTTACACTGACCGCATCGCCGGTTAAAAGCCTTCTCATCATCGTTGCGATAGGTGCTGTGCCTGTTCGCAGCAATAGATGGACGTGATTGGGTATCAACGCCCATGCAAAGCACCGGGTTCGGGTGTCGGACAATATCACCGACAAGCAGGTCAAAAATGATCCCGATCCATGTCCCTGACTTTAGGCCTGAATTATCAATGCCCCCCTGTCAACTACCAGTGCAGTCGTAAACAAAGGTGAGAAAATTGCCCGTTACGGCGCAGAAAACAGACGGCGCGCATCTTTCAGCAAAAGCAGAAGCTGTTGTTCACGAAGCGGGGATGGGATAAAACCAAAACGAAGATAGAATCGGGACGCCTTTTGATCGATCGGGTGAGCCAGCAACGCGCGGACGCCGGCCTGTTCAGCAATAACAAGGGCGCGTCGAACAGCATCCTGGAGCAGGCCTCTGCCGATACCGCGGCCCTGATGGTGCAAAGAAACGGCAAGCCGGGCGAGCAGAATCACGGGGATTGGATACTGCCCCATTCCCTTTCGAATCCGAACTGGCGCTTCGATGGAATCCACCTGTCCGACGGTCAGACTATAGTATCCAACGATCTCATCCCTGTCGGATACAACAAATGTCCTGGCTGAGCCGCTTGTCTGAGCTTGACCGGCATGTCGGGTCAGCCAGTCATTCAGTACCGGTTTTCCACAATCAAAACCTGCAATATGATGACCGCTGTTCAGCGCCTGGGGCGCACTCAGAGACATTGCTGATCCCATGGCGCAGGTTTGGAAAACAGATCCCGTAACCCCATGTTATCTTCAGCCGGCCGTTCCAGGAGTTCCATAAGATTCTGATATCGACTGCCGGAAACCATGAATAGCCGCTGATCCAGCAGGGTCTGTTTGGCGGCATGATAGGCGCTGTCCAGGATAAATTCGGTCAATGTTTTGTGGCATAACTCTGCAGCCTGTCGCAGAATAGTTTCCTGTTCCCGTGTCGCCCGAAGCCCGAATCGAGAAGATTTTGCGGTTCGCTTTACAAGAGTTTGTGTGGCAGGCATGGGTGTTCTCCTCATTTTGAATGTATTTTGTTATTATGTTAGTACATGTGACATACAAATACAATGCCGTTCTGCGTTTCAGGTGCCACCGATGTAGTTAATCAGTATGTTCATATTGACGGAGATGCATGATCACCGACAAGCGGGTCAAAAAATTATCCCGATCCATGTCATCAAAGAAAATGTCGCGGCGCTCGATTCCCCTCACAATGACGTGCTGAAGGGCTCCGGGCGCGTCTATTCGTGCTTTTCGTGGCATTTGATTCAGATAATATGATTTCTGTGCATTGTTAACTGAATTATCAATGGATGTCCCCGAACCCGCTCGATTATCCCTTCAAATATGCCACATCCAAATCGTGAGGAATGGATATTCTGCAGGAGGTGGTTACGGTTTGATCTCCACCGGCGTTCCGTTGGGAACAAGCTCCCATATCTCCTCGATTTCCGGATCGGTAACAGCGACACACCCCAAGGTCAAGTCTTGCGCATTTAACAAATTCTGAACAATCTCGGGATAACCATTTGGCCAGCCATGAATCGTGATGTCGCCGCCAGGATTGCACCGCAGCCGTTTTTTTTTGACCACGGCATATAATCCGGCAATCAAGATTGTTGAAATTTTGTCTTCGACTGAGGGTGTTTCCCTCCATGACGGAGAGACCACATCTAATCTCCACGGATTTTTATTTGACATGAATCGGTTTTTTCAAGCTATCCTGTCAAAATTTCTGAGAGAAAATTTACAAGACTACTGTGTTCATGAAGAAAAAAGGCTTAAAGGCATGATGGCCTATTTGCCTGCATATAATCCCAAAAAACGTCATGCCCCCGAACCTCGACCAGATATTATCATCACAAGGAATTCCAAAGTTTTATCCATACTTGATGCAAAGTATAGAGATCTTTGGGAAAAGGAACTACCCCGAGACATGCTTTACCAACTTGCAATCTATGCTTTGAGCGATGAGACGGGCAAAAGCGCTACCATTCTTTATCCTACCGAGAATAGTGACGCGAAAGAGGCAAGAATAAGAATCCAAGATCCAGTTCGCGGTCATGAGCAGGCGCAAGTCGTTTTACGTCCCTTCAATTTAAACAAATTTGAAGAGTTAATCTCAGACTCCAGTAAATCGCGAGAAAAAAGAGCTTATGCTCAATGGTTGGCTTTTGGGGGGCTCCGGTACACTGATAAGTTCGTTAAATAAAGCTCCAACAAATTGGATTCATAGGTATAATCGGGGACGCCCTACATATATCTATATTTACATAAAATCAAAGGTATGTCATCAAACTTTCATGCCGAGAAAAGCCAGAATAGACGCATCGGAAGCGGTGCACCACTTCATTGTCAGAGGTATGGAACGCGGTATCATCTTTCGGGACGACGCGGACCGGAATGATTTTTTTACGCGCCTGGGTAAAATCCTGATTGAAACAAAAACCCGATGTTTCGCTTGGACGCTTATTCCCAACCATTTTCATCTCTTGCTTAAAACCGGCAGCTTCCCGGTTGCGACTGTCATGGGCCGTCTCCTGACAGGATACGCAATGAGTTGCAGCCGGACCTTGTGGGCGGCGGATTGATCCGCAGTGCTGGCGGCTGGTCGGCTGTTCGATTGGCGCGACGTCATACCGGAATACGTGGTTTAATTATGGCGGATTCGCCACAATTAGAACGCAAGCCGGACTGAACAGCTACAAACTCAGCGTCAAGGAGTGGGTGGAGCAGACCAACGCGATCGGTTTGCGTGCCAGTGCAGGCCGATATGGGGGTACCTACGCCCACAAGGATATCGCATTCGAATTCGGGATGTGGATAAGCCCGGAATTCAAGGTATACCTGATCAAGGAGTTCCAGCGTCTCAAGGATGCGGAAAACGACCGGCTCCGGCTTGAGTGGAACCTCCAGCGTACTTTGGCCAAGGTCAACTACCGGATTCATACCGATGCCATCAAGGACGCTTTGCTTCCTGCTGCGGTCACCAAGGCTCAGGCGGCCATCGTCTATGCCAATGAGGCGGACATGCTTAATGTCGCCCTCTTCGGAATATAGGGCACGTTGTTGACAACAGGGACAAAAATAATTCCGTTGCAGGCATCACCTCTTTAACCCTTTCCGCAATATCATTTTGGCTACCGCGGAAACAGATACCCCCATTAGCCTGGCGCCCTCAGAAAACATTAACACGTGCTCTTGAATTAAAATATCAGAAATCTCGGAACGAATTTTGGATGCAAGTCGTAATGTCCCCTGTGAATCCAAACGCGCTGTTCTTGGCATATACCCACTTTAATTCAATTAGTTACAAGCAAACATCTCATATTGTCCTTATTGTCAACAACGTACCGCAAAATTCCTGCTATCATCCCGCCCCGTTTTCCTTGACCCCCAAGACCCAATCCCCTATAGTCGGGAACCGAAGAAGGAACTTTTTATCACCTTATTAGGATTGATCGCTACAAAACAGTCAATAAAAATGTGAAAACTATGAAGAGTAAGGCCACATCTTCAAGACCACAATCGGGTCGATCCACTGACTCGAATAAAGGAACGAAAAAGCCCAGGGACGTTCTCTTATCATGGCCCGGAACACTCTCCCGTTTTGATAGGCTGCGCGAGGGCGGACCCGGCCGGCCGTTTTCGTTGGCTATCATGTTGTTTCTCGGGTTGGTCTCGGGCTATTGGGGCGCGGATATAATCGATAATCGTGGGATCGACAGCGCCGGACCGGTTCTGGTATTTCTGAGCGGCGCATGGTTGTTGTTTTTGATTGTGTGGGTCCTGATCAAGGCCGGACTGAGGGACATAGAGGTCGCCTTCTATCTCTCCGAAAACGGTGTGGGAATCATTCCCAGTCCCAGACAAAAACGTCTGGATCGTAACATTGGTATCCTGAGCCGAATTCTTTTTTTGCTCACCCTCAAAGGCGGACAGTGGTCCGCCTGGCAACCCTATTCTCCATGGAAAAGCGTGCGTGGCATCGAAATCAACAAACAGGCTCGGGAGATCCTGATTTCCGGGGGATCCTGGGATATCCGACTGGTTTGTACCAGGGACAATTTCACACAAGCCCTGGAATTGGTAATGGAGAAAGGAGTTGTTTGAATTTTTCAGACACGGAATAGGGGATAAAGAATGAAAAAAACATGGATGTTGCTGACTTTGGTTGCCGTCAGCCTGGTATGGTTGTCCTCATCGGCTATGGCACAACAGGAAGGGACAGTAGGTAAGGAAAGGACATATGCCGGACCTATACTTACGTACAATGTCAGCGGCGCAACCGTTGGACCCATCGCCATAAATGAGACCCAACTTCATCGCTATGATAAAGGGCAATTTAAACCTGGAACAACAATAAATGTCTCGGGAACAGGCCGCAACACTGCTACAGAGAAAGGTGCAAAGGTTTATGCCGACGGCACAACATCCAGCGACACGATCATCAGTGCTAGCATTATTTATCATCATACAACAAGCAGTGGCACGGGAAAAGAGGAAAGGATAGATAGCGGGAATATAAGAGTAGGCCCCGGCGCCACCAAGACTTACAGCATTTCCGCATCCATCCCGGCCAATGCTCATCGTGTTCGGATTGAGGTCAGTAACAGAGCCAGTTGGAGTTCCGGTACATATTCGAGATTTGTTGCCACTCTAACACCTTCGGCTTTGACCAGCGATCTGCAGGCCGCTCCGGATAACCTGCTGTCCGCCGGCTATCGGAGCAAAAGAGGAGAGACGTTTCGGTTTCGGGCTGTGGGAAAAACAACGGGACGCGTCTGGGGAACCGATATCTATACGGACAACTCACACCCCGCCACGGCCGCGGTCCACGCCGGGATTCTGCGGGCAGGACAGGAGGGAGTCATCGAAATCACGATGTTGGAAGGGCGTATGAGTTACACAGGCAGTACCCGCAATGGAGTCGTTTCACAGTCGTGGGGGCAGTTTCCCGGTAGTTTCAGGTTTGCGACCAAGGCGAAAGTCTCGTTGTCGCCCCCCCCACCCGCTGGCGTGAACGCTATCATAAGAGGACAAGTAACCCACTTGGTTAAAGAAGTCGAAAAGGGTCTTGGCTACTCACGCGTAATCATCGGCACCGGCTTTAATTACCGCGGCCCATCGGGAGTCGCTGTGCATGAATTGCAATATAAAACAAAAATTGTGGATATGAAAACCGATGCGCAGGGTCAATTTGTTGCCAAAGTGCCCCCCGGCAACTATGATGTGTTCATCTGGAAAGAATGCTATGTGCCGCAAAGCTACCGTAATGTCGCGTTGCCGCGCCCTAACATAAAAACACAACTCAGTCGGGGAGAAGGAGCTTTGGGCTCCCATTGCCCGAAACTGCGGCTGACATACATACGGTGACCGCGCAAATGATGGGCACCGGGACGCTGGTAAGTTCGTTAATTAAATCTTCAACAGGCTGAATTCATATTATTTATCAACATCGTCATATTGTCGCGCTGCTTCCCTGAACCCAAAAACGCCACAACTCAAAACCATCATTTGGAAAAATATGACAACCCAATCATTTCCCCTGAAACTGCAAAACGGCCATCTCTTCATCGAGATCAGCGGTCAGACATTTATTCTCGATACCGGCGCTCCAAGCAGTTTTGGAACCGATTCATCTGTAACCCTGCATGAAATGACATTTGATCTGCCCTCCAGTTATCTGGGGTTGACCGCAGCAAACCTGTCTGATCTGGTCGGATATCCGGTATCCGGCATTTTTGGCGCGGATATTCTCAACCGGTTCGATGTGTTGATTGACTGCCTCTCCGGGAGAATTTCCTTTGCCACAGAACAGATTGAATTTCCGGGAAATACTCTTTCGACAGATGAATTCATGGGAATACCGGTCATTGATGTGACCATTGCAGGCGTACCCCACCGGATGTTTTTTGACACCGGCGCCCAGATATCCTATTTCCAGGATGATTCCATTTCCCGATTTCCAAACATGGGAAGCGCCACCGATTTTTATCCGGGCTTTGGTCAGTTTGAAACAGAGACATGGCGTGTTGACATGCAGGTCGGCCAGGATGCATTTCAACTTCGGTGCGGCACCTTGCCGGATCTGCTGGGAATGACCCTGATGATGGCCGATGCAGAAGGCATCATCGGCAATGAAATTCTTCAGGATCGGAAAGCCGGATTGTTTTTTCGCCGAAACAGGTTGGTGCTGTCATGAACATGCCTCATGGGCGAACTGTTATGACTTTGCATATACGCGTACTTTCGGAAATCTATATGATGATCTGACAGTATCCACACTTGAGGTAATCAAGCAGGGCATCGTTCGTTCCGAGCGTACGTCAATTTGTTATTTTGATACATGAGAATGGTCATAAAAAGGTTGAATTTGAAGACGTCATCGGCCAATACATCCGTCAAATAGGGTTCATCCCAATCCTCAAAGCCTTTGGATGAAAACGCCATGAATTATCATTTATCACAATAAGAGCCGGTTAAAGCGGGTATGAGCAAAAGGAATGATGTCTGATTATTTTCAAAACCAATTGAAAAAAATTTCTTCTGGATCAACGGCGGAAGGCCTTAAGGCAAGCAAGATGACAATGCTGAAGTTGATTTGTCCACCCGTGTCTGATCAAACAACAATTGCCAGATACCTCGATCATGAAACTGTCAAAATCGAACGACTGGCCAAGAAGGTGGAAGCGGCTATTGCAAGATTGCATGATTACCGAACCGCCCTGATCACCGCGGTGACGGGCAAAAGCGACGTGCGAGGTGCCGTCCAATGACCGCAGATCGAAATGAAGTCTACCTGGCCGGGTTACTACGCGAATTGTGCAAGCTGCCCAATGAAACCGAATGGGTAGAGTTCAAGGCCAGTTATGCCGATCCTCAGGAGATAGGCGAATACATTTCCGCGCTGAGCAACGGGCATTGTGCGGCAAGACCAACGGCTACCTCGTATGGGGACTGGACGACGGCACCCACGAGATAACCGGCACGGCCTTCATGCCTGAATTGGCCAGGAAAGGTGGCGAGGAGCTGGAAAGCTGGCTGCTTCGCTTGACCAACCCCCGCATCCATTTCCGGTTCCATCGCACCGAGGCTGATGGAAAACCGATCGTCATCCTGGAAATCCCCCGGGCGTCCAACAAACCGGTCAGTTTCAGCGGACAGGAATTCATCCGCGTCGGCTCCTACAAGAAGAAGCTCAAGGATTTCCCCGAAAAAGAACGGGCCTTGTGGCGCATCTTCGATGCCGTTTCTTTCGAGGATTTGCCGGTCGCCGAGTGCGTGTCCGACGAAGAGGTATTGCGTTTGCTCGACTACCCGGCCTATTTCGAACTGACAAACCAGAACCTGCCCGCAAATCGCGCTGGAATCCTTGGCCGGCTGAACGATGACGGCATGATTCGCACGTACGAGGCCGGCGGCTGGAATATCTCCAACATGGGAGCAATTCTTCTGGCCAAACGCCTGGATGATTTCAAAACTCTCAAACGAAAAGCGGTTCGGGTCATCGTCTACAAACACACCAGCAGGCTGGAAACGGTTCGCGAACAGGTCGGTGGCAGGGGTTATGCAGCAGGCTTCGAAGGGTTGATCGGGTATATCAACAATCTATAGCCCAGCAATGAAGTTATCGGACAGGCTTTGAGGCGAGACGTACCAGTCTATCCCGAATTGGCGGTACGCGAGCTCGTGGCCAACGCTATCATTCATCAGGATTTTTTCATTCGCGGTTCAGGGCCAATGATCGAGATTTTTTCCGACCGTATGGAAATTACCAACCCGGGTATTCCTCTGGTCAGGACGGAACGGTTTCTGGACAGCCCGCCCCGATCGCGCAACGAGGCCTTGGCCTCCTTTCTGCGCCGGGCCGGAATCTGCGAGGAACGGGGCAGCGGCATTGACAAGGTGGTTTTTCAGACCGAACTGTATCAATTGCCGGCGCCCCTGTTTGAAGTGGCCGAGGAACACACCCGGGCGCTGCTTTTTGCCCCAAAACCCCTGAGGGAAATGGAAAAAGACGACCGGGTAAGGGCCTGCTACCTTCACGCGTGCTTGAAATATGTCAACCGGGAATTCATGACCAACGCCACGTTGAGGGAACGGTTCGGGATTGATCCCAAAAACAGTGCATTGGCTTCACGGATCATTCGGGACACCGTCGAGCAGGAGCTGATTCGCCTCAGTGATCCAGATTCATCTCGCAAGCATTCAAAATATATCCCATTTTGGGCTTGAGCCCCACGAGACGGTTTATTTGATGGTTATTTGATTCAGGGGGCTGAAGCAATCGGAATAAAGGCTGGCATGTAGTTATAACTATCTGAAAATACTTATTTTGAATGTTTTTGACCTTGTCGGGTTTATTTGACGGCTATTTAATCGAGCCGACCGGAAACCCATGAAAACAACCTCCGGAAAGGCCTTTGAGACCCACGTGGAGGAAGTCCTGGTTCAAGGAAGCGGGCATCCCGGCACCAACGCCGAATGGGATGTGGAGAGGGCAGCGGGACGTTATGGTAAGTTTGTTAAGTAATTCTTCAATGAATTGAATTTATATGATTTATCAACATCGTCATATTGTCGCGCTGCTTCCCTGAATCCAAAAACACCGCAAGCCAAGACCATTATTGGAAGAAATATGACAACCCAATCATTTCCCCTGCAACTGCAAAACGGCCATCTCTTCATCGGGATCAGCGGTCAGACATTTCTTCTCGACACTGGCGCTCCAAGCAGTTTTGGAACCGATTCATCTGTAACCCTGCATGGCAAGACATTTGATCTGCCCTCCAGTTATCTGGGGTTGACCGCAGCAAACCTGTCTGATCTGGTCGGATATCCGGTATCCGGCATTTTTGGCGCGGATATTCTCAACCGGTTCGATGTGTTGATTGACTGCCTCTCCGGGAGAATTTCCTTTGCCACAGAACAGATTGAATTTCCGGGAAATACTCTTTCGACAGATGAATTCATGGGAATACCGGTCATTGATGTGACCATTGCAGGCGTACCCCACCGGATGTTTTTCAACATCGGCTCCCGATTTCCCAACATGGGAAGTATGGCCAATTTTTATCCGGGCTTTGGTGTACTCACCCATCGCGGAAATGAAACACCTTCATGGATCGCATTGACCGGTCTTTGACGAATTCTCCGATTT
>Ga0351858_1153_pt1 | contig 12868 bp, 9 predicted proteins | sample BONcelFGM3001D10_FD_206797 | JGI IMG/M metagenome (GOLD analysis project Ga0351858, IMG submission 206797) | Enriched cells from coal bed in the Powder River Basin, Montana, United States - BONCAT cells FGM rep2 HSBNCT.FGM.300.1.D10 ... | reverse complement strand
GCAAATCCCTGTTCAGCCGAGAGATCGATATGACCATATCGGGTGTCAAAATCCGCATCTCCATAAATATCGATATGTTCGAAAAGAAATCCCCAGCCTGTTTCACCGGCATCCATATCAAGACGGCCATTTTGAATGCGGCAGTCCTGAATGATCCAACGAAAGGGTTTTGATTCCGGAGCTGATCCGGTAGGTTCCAGACCCGGTGGAGAGGGCTTGACAAAAGGGGATACCATGCTGTTCTGATGATTGGAATCCGTATACAGGCGAATATCGGGCCGGTCTATCAGAAGGTCGCCCATGATGGTTCGATTCGTCATCAAGGCCCACAGGGAAATCCGGATTCGCAGCCGGTCGGCCGAGGCCACTCGCTGTCCGGATGGGGCATTGATATCGATGTCGGTCAGGTCAATGTTTTGGGACAACAGATCCAGTCGATGCTTCTTAATGGAAATATGGCCTGGAATAGCCTGATTTACTGTATTCAGGATATACAGGCGTGCGCCGTCGCTGTTGAGCCAGATGGCGACAGCAAAAATAAGAAGGATCAAAAGGACTGACAACCCGGTCCCAATCCATATCAGAGGCTTGATTGCGCGCGGCAGTTTCATGATTTCCTGTGGTTTTCCGTCATTTTTTTCCTCAGCCAACAATTACTCTTGATCTATATATAACATAAACATGGATGGGATTCCATACCCGAAAGGCGGCACACCGTTCCATCTTTGATGGGGATTATCCCCCCTTTCCCGTTGGGAGGGGGAGTTAAATGGGTTGACAGAGCTTCACGACCATTGATAGAGAAAGACAGAAACGTGATCGTGTGCTGCCGCTCTAAACCGTTAATGCTTTAAGAGGAGGATTCAATCGGTGAAATGCCCCAAAGAAGTCGTTTTAAAGCAAGGCAAAGAGGCGCTGATTCGACCATTGGAAACGTCGGATGAGGCGATGCTCACTCAGTTTTATCGGGAAATTCCGGAAAGCGACCGATGGTTCATGCGATATGATGTTCTGGATCCCCGGGTTATTCATAAATGGATCGAGGGCATAGACACCGGAACCGTTTACTCCGTCATTGCCCTGTCAGAGGGCAGAATCGTCGGACATGCCAGCCTGCATTTAAGGGGGCATGGATGCACCCGGCATATCGGAAGGATCCGAATTATGATCGTTCCGGAATATCGGCACCTCAGGCTCGGAACCTGGATGCTGCTGGATATTATCAAACTGGCTATGGACACGGGACTGGAGGAGTTGCGGTCTGATTTTGTCGTCGGCATCGAAGACGCCGCCATTGAAGCGGCTCACAAACTTGATTTTTTTGAACGGTCAGAACTCAAAAATTATGTCAAGGATTCCTGCGGAAATCTTCATCACATGGTCATTATGACCAAAAGACTACATAAAAACTGGGGAGACTTCTAATCATTCTCATGTCAGACCAATTTCCATCGGAACAGCGGGTGATTCACACCCGAAACGGAAAGATCACCATCCGCTCATTCTGTACCCCGGAGATGATACGGGAATGCACATTTGAAAGCCAGTTTGGCATTTATCCCCGATACAAATCCCTTTATACGCGGCGGGAAAGTCTGGAATCCCTTGCACGGGAACCTGGCGCAAACATTGTTCTGGCCGTAACCGAAGAACGTCATATTGTTGGCTTTGGGCTTCTTGTCCACCCGGACCCGGACGAACGCTGGTCCAGACTGGGTCATGGCGTCATGATCGAATTAAAGGCCATCGAAATCTGCCGGGACTGGCGCTCGACCGGAATTGCCAAACCCATTGTGGAAATGATGCTGACACACCCAAGGATTGAAGACATGATTGTTTATCTGGTCGGTTATTCCTGGACATGGGATCTGGATGGTTCCGCACAGTCCGCCCAGGAATACAGACGAAAACTCTTTCAGTTGTTTGAACCGTTTGGATTTCAGGAATTTCAGACCAATGATCCCAACATCTGCCTGAAACCGGAAAATATAACCCCAGGCTGATCAGAATCATGAACCAGATAAAAGGAAATGGTGTTTGAAACAAAATCCCGGGGTTCTGTCGTTTTTGAATCATGAACCTCAGCGAATAACCGATAGTCATGGCAATGGCCGGCCAGAAAATGACCGGAAAAACTTCTTTGGCCATCTGATGACTGGTGTAAAACAGCCAGACCATGTTGAATTTGGTGGTATGGGGCAGATTGGCCAGAAGCGGCAGCAACCAGAATGCCATGATCAGAATGGCGCTTCCATGAATCAGAATCAGCTTTTTGAGGTGGCTGCCGTACTGACCGGGAATGGTCAGGAAAAACAGGGAAAAAAATCCGGCGCACAGAAGGGTGTAGCCATGACAAAAGCCGATGACGGCCAGAAGTACCGTGCAGGCCGTGACCGGCCGGTTTTCCTGAATGGTCCTGTAAAGAAGCCCCAGCCACAGAACGGTCAGTGAAAAGCCGATGCTGTAGCAGAACTCACCGGCCAGGGTGCTGGGTATGTTTCCGCCCCACATGCTGTTTCCCTGGTTAAACAGAAACAAAAGGCTTAACCCCGCGCCCACAATGGGAATCGGAAACGGCTGTTTCATGGTGCGGAACATGCCATAGGTGCAGACAGGCAGCAAAAAAATGCCCAGAACGGATACAATCTTGAAGGATATCTGAAGCGGAATGATCCAGGAGCCCAGCACCATCAGAACAAACGGGAGCGGGAAATAGTTCTGAAGCATGGGGAAACCGGCCAGATTTCCCGGACACCAGCCCGATATTTTAAATTTTGGCAGCAGATAGTCCCGGAGATACTGCGCGGTATAGTAATGGGATGCGGTGTCTCCGCCTGCGGAGATGGTTTTGGAAAAGAGGTGATGCAGATCGAAAAAACACAGGATAAATCCCAGGATCAGCACCATCAGTATCGCATCCACCCAGAAGCGGTATCGTTCCCGGGGAATCGGCCATCTCACCGGCATCAGTTTGTCACCTTTCACACCGGGTAACTAATAAATCCATCCAAGAAACCCCAGACAGATCACATTTGCGATAATCGCGATCCCATACAGGCTTGCGACAGCAATAATCTTGCTGCGGATGTGCTGGAGGTTGATAACCAGAATGGCAGCCACGTAAAAGTGGAAGTAACCGAAGAAAAAAATCGGCCAGATACCCAGCGGAGAAAGATTCCACCACGGATATTCCCATATCAGAAGACCGCCGATATTCAGCAGGCACTCCACAAAAACACAAAATGCCGTATATCCGATGGCCCAGAACCATTGATTGGGCAGGCCAAGAATGGTTTCGTTCCGGTTTTCCGAAAGGGTATTGTAAAATATGATACCGGATATGGCAAACATGAACATGATTTCAATGTTCCAGCCCACCATGGTCCTCAGGGCTGTTTCTCCCGGTGTTGTCCAGAAGGCGGATCGTTCCGTCAGATAAAAGACCCAGCCATTCCAGGTTTCATTGATAAAATCCATGCCGAAAATGGTCAGGCCGGCAAAAACGGCGTCCCAGTTACCGGTCTGACGCGCCTTTTTCATCTCGGCGGTGTAGATGTAAAACACAATGGCCAATAAGGGAATCACATACCATTTCAGCGTTGTCAGATCCCGTAAACCTGTCAGTGCCTGCTGTGATGCAAATGTCATTTGTTTCCTCCCGTATATTGATTGGTTAACGGAAAACCGCATGGATGTTCATCGTCGGCCAGAAGCGCATACCGCTTTCCCGGCAGCTTTTTTCCCAGAAATTTTTCCATCAGGTGAGAGCATTGTGCGACGATTCTCATATCCACACCGGTAGGTATATTCAGGGCATCCATCAATCCGATTGTGTCCTCGGTGGCGATGTTTCCGGAGGCATTTTTTAAAAACGGGCATCCTCCCATTCCGCCAAATGACACATCGAACCGGTCCACACCAAAGGGCAGGGCGGTCAGCACATTGACCAACCCCAACCCCCATGTGTCGTGAAGATGCAGCGAGACCGGTGCCTTTTCCGCCAGTGGAACTGTCTCATCCAGCCTCTCCATGATGGCAATCGGGCCGGCCATTCCGGAGGTATCCGACAGACAAATGCCATGCACCCCCCAGGATAGAAAATCCGATGCCATTGACGCAATCTGCTCGACCGGAATGTCCGGCTCTTCTCCGCAGCCAAAAGCACATTGAATGCTGCCCCGGATGGTCATTTGGTGGAAAAGCGCCATCTGAATCATTTCCCTGGCTGATTTCATGGCGCTTTTGACAGATTTTCCCATGTTTTGACGGCTATGGCTGTCGCTGGCTGAAACCGAAATTTCAATATGCTTCAATCCGGACTGACAGGCCCGTTCTACACCTCTAAGATTCAGGGTCAACCCGGAGAAAACAACACCCGAATCTGTTGGCAGCATGGCCAGAAGTTTTTCCGGGTCGGCCATCTGGGGCACTTTTTCCGGATTCACAAACGATGCCACCTGAATCTCTTTCAGCCCGGCCTGGATCAGTCGGGAAATGACCTCAAATTTCATTTCCAGGGGAATGATTCGGGATTCGAACTGAAATCCATCCCGGGGGCCAACCTCATTCAGAATTACGGTTTTTGGAAATTTTGATGCCATCGTGCTGAAGTACCTTTGATGTTTTTCTACTGAATCCTGACTCCTGACTACTGAATCCTGTATTTTCAATGATTATATGCCACAGTCCCGATTTTCATCAATGGGTATTTCAATTTCATTGACAGATTCTGATGTCTCTTGTTACCGTGAAAGTTCAAAAGCAGAATTCAGTAGTCAGGATTCAGAAAAACACATGATACCGCTTTCTCAGGAGCAACTCGCATGAATCGATATCGCATGATGATTTACATGATTGGGCTGTGTTTCGTGGCATGGTCAACCGGTTTTGCCGATGACACAAAACTTGAACCCAAAATGATGACTTCGGATGAGATCGTATGGCCCAATCGTGTTCCGTCAGATGTTCAAACCCTTATCCAGGCTGGAAATCCGGAAAAAGAAGGATTGTATTCCATTCGGGTGAAAATTCCTGCCGGAACCCGACTGACCCCTCATTTTCACCCCGACAACCGGGTGGTTGTCGTGCTTTCCGGAACCCTTCATTATGGATATGGAACCGATTTTGATGAAAAGAATATGAAGGCGCTTCCACCCGGAAGCTTTTTTACCGAACCGGCCAACCAGCCTCATTTTGCCTGGGCTAAATCCGGAGATGTGGTACTTCAGGCCAATGCCGTCGGACCATCCGGCACGACATGGCTCACCCGATAGGAATGACCGATATGGCAGAGGTCAGGATCATCCAGAAAGGGCCTTATCTGTGTCTGAATGATGACACGAGAGAAGATCGATCCCCAAAAAAACAACCGCCCTGGATAGCCGGTGCCTGGGTGATCATTGCCGGTTTCACCCTTGTCCGGGCCGTTTATTCCAATATGTTTCTGCTGGTTCCGGATGAAACCAATTACTGGCAATGGGGGCGTTATCTGGCCTGGGGATACCATGATCAGGCTCCCTTGATCGGCTGGGCCATTCGAATCTCGACCGAACTGTTTGGATCCAGCGAATGGGCGGTCAGACTGCCATCTGTACTGAGTGGCGCCGTGATATCGGGATATCTGGTCATGATGGCCAGCCGATGGCTTGATTCCAGGGCTGCTTTCATGACAAGCCTGGCCGTCCAGTCCACTCTGCTTTTCAATGTGGGCAGCCTTCTGGCAACACCGGACGGACTTCAGGCTGCCGCATGGGCCGGCGCGGCATATCATACGGCTCGGGCGTATGAGAATGGCCAGTGGAAACAGTGGCTGCTGGCCGGGATGTGGTTCGGGTTTGGCATGCTCAGCAAATATACCATGATCATTTTTGCAGGCAGCGTGTTTTTATATGGCCTGATGACCCCGTTGCACCGGCCCAGGCTGATGGAAATACGGGCCTATATCGGTGTCCTGCTGGGCTTTTTAATGTTTTCGCCGGTCATTTACTGGAATGCCGCCCATAACTGGAATTCCGTGCGCCATGTGGCATTTATCGGTGGCGTCAATGAACAGACGTTCTTTCAACTGAGATTCATCGGAGATTTTTTCGGTTCCCAGGTCGCACTTCTTTCCCCGCTGATGTTTTTTATGGTTGTTGCGGCATGGATCCGGGTTGCCTGCCGGTCGTACCGGGATCATAACTGGATCTTGCGATACCTGTTTTTTACCTCTTTTCCCATGATCGCCGGCTTTACCCTGCTCAGCCTCCATGCCCGGGTATATGGCAACTGGCCTGGCGCCGGATATCTGACCGCCTGTCTGCTGGTCGTTGCCTTTTATGGAGACCGCAGGCGGCCGGACTGGGACTATCAACCGGTTGGAATGGGAAAAAAACTGTGGCCGTGGACCATAGCTACCGCCTTTCTGTTTTCTGCGGTGGTGTTGACGCAGACGGTTTGGCCCATCCTGCCCATTCCGGTCAGCCTGGATCGAACCGCATCCGAGACACTGGGGTGGGACAAGCTGGGCCAAAAAACGGGCGAGATTGTCAAAACCATGCCGGATATGAGCAGAACCTTTATTTTCGGCCTCAGCTATCAGATGGCCAGCGAGCTGGCGTTTTATGTTCCGGGCCAGCCGGCCACAGTATCCATCAACCGGTGGGAACGCCCCAATGTCTATGATTACTGGTTGAAGGATGATGATCTGATCGGATGGGATGCCGTTGGCGTGACCTACGATCCGATCAGCCACCAGACCCGATTGAACCAGATTTTTGAGCGGGTGGACCCGCCAGAGGAAATCCGGGTGTTCCGCCAGGCGGTCATGGAGCAGTCCTCACCGGATTATGTCAAAAGCTATTATATCTACAGGGCATATGGATTCAAGGGCGGGTTAAGGTGGGTTCCGGAGCATGCAGGGGATATCCGGGATCAGGGATCAAATCGGTAAGGAGATGCTATATGGAATAATCAGAATGTATACCCGATGGCAATATGAATCCGGCCCGCACTCTCACCCGGTTCCCGATTCAGTTTGTAGCCATAAACGAGTCCCATGGGTCCGATCGGCGTGATATACCGAAGCCCGAGTCCGGCGGAAAACCGGACATCATCCGATACGCCCGCTGTCTGAAGATCACTCAGCCTGCCTGCATCCACAAAAAGGGTCAGCTCCAGGTTTCCGACCAGATCGATGCGGCCTTCCAGACTGCCGCACAGACTCGATCGTCCCCCCACCGGATTCCCCAGTTCATTCCGTCGCAACAGATTTTCTTCAAACCCCCTGACGGTCGATGCCCCGCCCAGATACAGCAGTTGATCCGTCGATACCATGCCGCTTTCATTCAGGGGATTCAGATAACCGGCCTTGATCATCGCAGCCAGTGTCAGTCGGGGCAGCGGAGAAACCAGTCCCCGAAGGTCCCCTTTAACGCGGATGAAATCATCCAGATCCGTGTCAAATCCTTTGGTCGGCTCTATGGACAGATTGGCATAAATCCCCTTTTTCGGCCGTATCAGCGAATCCCGTGAATCATACTGGATATAGTGGGCCAATGATGCAAAACTTCGATCCGTAACCTCGAGGATGTTACCGAATTCATCTGTAACAAATACCAGGGCATCATCCTCCGTGCTGTATACCGACCGGTTTTCAATCTGTAAAATCAAACCGGTTTCAATACGGGGTTTCCATTTCCGGTTGAAAGACAGTGTTGTGCCCAAAGACCGGGTTCCATATGTCTGATTGAATTCGGCAATTTCTTCTGCATAGAATCCGGCGCTGGCTGAGAACAGGGAATTGAAAATCCGCGGGTCGGTGAGGGTCGCTGAAAATTCATAACCGATTTCACTGGCCTCACCGTCTATCTTCGCCGCTATATCCCGGCCCATGAAATTGATGTCCTGGGCCCGGCTGTGAAGAAACGTTCCTTTTTCAGTTTCGTAACCCGCGCCTGCCTCGATCCGGTAAGGCTTTTTTTCTTCAACCGATACCAGAATGTCCACGACAGGCGCCTTTTCGGATAAACCAATGGTCTGAACCTGAACCGTATCAAAAATCTCCATATCTCTCAGCCGGCCCAGATCTTCCAAAACCTGTGTCAGTGAAAACGGTTCACCCGGTTTTATTGTCATGATATCCTCGATTTGAGCCTGTCGGGTCCGGAAATTTCCCACAAACACCACCTGGCCGGTTTGAACCGCAGGTCCTTCATTCACCTGATATACAATCTCCACCCGATCCCTGCCCGGGCTGTAATGCAGTGAATCGGTTATCGACACGTGCGGACGTCCGGTTTTTGAAATTATTTCGGACAGGGTGTTCCGATCACTCTCCACCATATAGGGCCGAAAGGGTTGGTGCGTCTGAAGCTTCAGTGTGGCCAGGGCGGCCTCCGTTGAAATAACCGAAAGTCCGTTGATTCGAACGGCGTCGACCCGCGTCTGAATGCCCTCTTCAATTGTTACCTGAATTTCCGCCCGGTGATCCGAGCTGGTGGTGATATCATACTTGGCAGACGTATTTAAAAAGCCTTGGGTCAGATACAGGGACTGAATAGCCAGCATATCCTCATCCAGCCGATCCGGATTCAAGGGCCCCTTGTTCAGCAACCCGGGGGTACGGGTCAGCATGGCGCCGGAGAGTTCAGAAATCGGAATTTGATGATTTCCGGAAAACCGGATAGCCGTTACCTGTGTGAAGGGGCCTTCATCAATTTGAATCTGAATCCGTTTTTCCGGATCGACAGATCCGGATGAATCAACCAGTTGAATCTGAATCTGAGGTGACAGGTACCCGGCCTGACGATAGCGTTTTTTCATCAGACGAATACTTTGAGATATGGATGACGCACCCGGCCGAGTATTTTTTAAAAATGTCAGATCATCCGATAACACCGATGCGGAAAATGCCTGGTTCCCGGACCAGTCCAAGCGGTACAGGGGGCCTTCTGTCACGTGATATTTCAGTAAAACCCTATCTGTTTCAGACTTCGTTTCGATTGAATGGGTAACGGTGACATCCAGATATCTTTCTTTCCGAAAATAATCGGTCAGTTCGCGGATGTCTTTTTGGATGTCGCTATCGATCAACCGGTTGGAACTGCCATACAGCATGGATCGCTGCCAGGTGATGAGCCGGATTTTCAAATGTGCGGCGGAAACCCCACTGACGCCTTCCAGATCGACCTGCTGAATGCGGATAAAGGGACCCGGCTGAATATGGACGTCCACAATCACATGGCCGTCACGGGCATCCGGGTGACCCGTCAGATCGATGCGGGCCTGTTTAAAACCGTGAGACGCAAATACCGTTTCAATCAGGGGCTTTTGTTCGCCCAGTTTTTCAGAGGCCCAGACATCTCCCACGGAAATGGTCATGACATTCAGAACATTTTTGTCAAACACGGGGAATGCATCATGAATCCGGATGTCTTTAATGCGTGGCGCGGACACCGCATCATGCAGGTTGATGGACGTTTGCGATGGCGATGACAGAATCCCCACCGCCGCATCATCGGGTGAAACGGCCACGGTTCGTGTCGGGAATGCGCACATCACAACTATTCCGATCAGACAAACAATCCGCCGGGTGTGATTGATTCTGTCAAGGTTATCTGAATTCATGCCGATATTTGATTTCTCCGCCAACAGATCCCCGGCTGTCCTGAAATCCACTGACAATCAGATTTTCCAGAACCTGATAATCGGCAATGGTTCGCTGCACCGATTCGCCTTTCCGGGTTCCGATCGTATATCGAATCGATATTCGGGGCGTGATGTTTTTTCCCAGGCTCAGCAACACCTCGCTTCGATTCTGGCCGGACTTTAGGCTTCCTCCGGTTTCACTGCCCTGGGGTTCGACCTGTAATATATCCAGACCCGTATAATGCCGGATGTCATCGGCCAAAACCGAATCCACCAGGGTGGACAGAACCTGCTGTGTGGAAAACGGGTTGCCGCCTTCGGCCCGGATCATTTCACTGGATGTTTTGCCCATAATGATCAATGACAGCAGATCGCCTGATTCCAAAGGAGGCGTCGAGGTCAGTTTGAAAACCAGTTCATCAATGGGGCCGGTAAGCGTGATTCGAACCAGCCACTGACTGATCTGAGACTCGGCTGCAATATCCAGAACCGGTACGATTCGATAGGGGTTACTGAAATCCACCACGCCTTTTTTGATTTCAAACTGTTTTTTATAGTAAAAGACGGTCCCGGTTTCAATCGTCGCCCGGCCGGTGACAATAGGCTTTGCCAGCTTTCCGGTTACATGGAGATTGGGGTTGACGTCGCACTGGGCCACATTGTTATCGATTCGCAACTGACCTTGACGAACGATCAGAACATCCAGTTCAATAAAATTTGTCATTTCAGGGAGCTCAAGCGGTTTTCGAATTTCGACCGATCGCTTTGATTCGGTCAGAGCCTTCAGCGGACTAATCTCCACCTTCCGATAATATACGCTGTCCAGAATTGCGATCTGACCCTTAATCAGGGATTTTGCCGCCGGTCCATTCCATGTAAGATCAGCATTGAACTGTCCGTCAAACGTTTCTGGAACGTTGATTGGCAGGGCGGATGCCGTAGCCTGGATATCATATTGCACGGGTTTAAACCGGTTCATATCCACTGATCCGCTGATTTGAAACGTGCCGTCATCCAGTTTTCCCTGAAATGAGTCGATTCGGATGCGCTCCGGAACCACGTCAATGTCAGCATTCAACTGATGAAACCGTTGACCGGTCGATGTCAGTATGAATTCCGCATCCTGAATTTGAATCATACCCGCCATGGCAGGCATTTTTGTAGGGCCGGTCAGCCGGATATCTCCTTTCAGCGTTCCGCCGAGATCCGAGAGGTATTCATTGGTCTTCCATTCCGTGGACAACGGGATATCAGCCTGAATGGTGACATCCAGACTGCCGGTGATATCCCCTTGGCCCCGGATGGACATCGATCCCGTGTTCAGGAGAGCCAGTTGGATATCATTCAGGAAAAACCGGCCATTTTCAGCCGTCAGGTTCAGCCGGTCTGTTTCAATCAGACGGGCTCCCCCCTGTGTCACCCGGAGCGTGGAAAGGGACACATCGACCGTGCTGCTGACAATCCGGTTCATATTTCCGGCTGCGGATATTTTGCCTGCGATTTGTCCATCAAAACTGCTCAATCCGGACAGTCTGAACACCGGTGACAGACCGGCATTGTTCATGTCCATATCCAGATTGACATCACCGGACTTCAGATCATACCGGGCCGACCCGGACACCATACCCGTAGTTGTTGCGGTCATGATATGATCACGCAATTCAATTCCGACAGGAACCGGTTCAGTCAGAATACTCCCGGATCGGGCCGGCGACAGAATCACCGTGGCGGAACCAGCCGGATTGGTGACATCGCCGTCGATCCTGGCATTCAGCGTCAGGTGAATGTCTTTTGATACAGGATTGGCCCACTTGCCAAGACCGGAAGCCGGAATGTCGGTTGCCGTCATCTCCAGTTGAATTTGTTTGTCCGGATTTATCTGGCCGGAAATGGTCAGGACATTGGATGGCGCTGACACGTCACCTGGTTCGGAAAACCAGGCATGGATCGATTGGATGCGAATCAGCCGGTCAGCCATGTCTGCATTCAGTTCCAGACGGGCCAGATCCTGAACCGGCGTCACCAGATTCTGAACCGTGGCCTGTATTCGGCCGGATGGAGAAGACACGGTTCCCTGTATGTCTGCGTGAACGGACACGTGGCCTTTTATATCAGATATAAAATGCGACAGGTTGATGTCTTTTCCATTTATAAAAAGCTCCAGAACCGGGTCGGATATCATCTGGCCCGAGGTCGTGTCCTGAAACTGAACCCGTCCGGTCGCAGTCAATTGATCTTTCTTGTGATTCAGCGACACCTTATCCAGCACCATAAAACCATCCGAGTAGGTGATGCGGGAATTCAGTTGACCCAGTGAAACCTGCTTCACCATCAGGTTCTGGCCCTGAACGTTCAGCTTTGCAACCGGTTGCTTCACTCTGCCACTCAGATTCAGATCGGCATTCACCAGGCCGGTAACGTCTGCGTCCGGAAAATAATTGACGATGCTCAGATTTTTTGCAACCAGATTCAGATCAATGGCCGGATTGGAATCAATAGATCCGTCTGGTTTAAACAGGCCGATTCTACCGTTGACCAGAAGGCCTGAATCCGGCAGATGAACATCCAGTTTTTTCAGATCGATGATGCCATCGGCTTCAAGAGCGGCAACCAGGTTCATGTCACCGATTCGCACACCACGAAAAGACAGGCCATTTCCCGATGCCTCCAGATTGCCTTTTGGCGGCCCCCCCGGTCAGATTGTCGACCATGGCCTTTAACCGGAGACTTCCGGCAATGTCGGTTATCCCGAACGGCTTGAGGGATTGGGCCAGATTGATGGCGTTCAGATGAATATCTCCGGAAAAATTGAACGGAGACAGCTTCATTTGGCCTTTGGCATCCAGATCGATGCCGTTTGTCCGGGCCTTGAGAGACCTGACGGTAACCCCATCCGGTTGAATACCGGCCTGCACCGACAGATCGATATCGGATGGTTTGACATCCGGCACCACACGCACCTGTTTGCCCGTGATTTGTCCGGATAATTCGGATTGAAGGGACTGGCGGGAAATTCCTTTTCCACTCACATGAATTTCGACATCAAGCTGTCCCTGAGCAATTTTTTTGTCTGGAAACACGTCGTCCAGCGCCACACGTTTCAGCGTCAGCAGGACGTCATAGGCAACCCGGTCCATTTGGAAACCGCCAGCGAACAATCCATCGGGAAAAGCGGCCCTGGCATCGATCTGGCCGGTCAGGCTGGCAGAGCCGGAACGCCGTTCAACCATCAGGTTGTCCA
>Ga0351858_1117_pt2 | contig 13383 bp, 8 predicted proteins | sample BONcelFGM3001D10_FD_206797 | JGI IMG/M metagenome (GOLD analysis project Ga0351858, IMG submission 206797) | Enriched cells from coal bed in the Powder River Basin, Montana, United States - BONCAT cells FGM rep2 HSBNCT.FGM.300.1.D10 ... | reverse complement strand
TTCCCTGACGATTCCAATAAAATACAGCTTTGAAATTGAAAAAAATACTTATCGACACACTGAAATACGTTTTCTTTCTGGGTCTGGGGTTGTTTCTATTCTGGCTCAGTATGCGAAAACTGGATTTCGATGAAATGATACAGGAAATTACCAACGCTGACTATAAGTGGGCGGTTATTGGACTAGTTTTAGCCATTATTTCACACGTTTTCAGATCGTTACGTTGGAATCTTCTTATCAATAGTATGGGGTACAAAACACGACTTTCTACCACATTTTACGCCTTGATGGTGGGCTATATGGCAAATACTGCTGTTCCCAGAATGGGCGAATTTATGCGTTGTGGTGTATTGTCGAAAAAAGAAAAAATTCCTTTCAACGCCTTACTCGGAACAGTTATCTCTGAGCGTCTTTTTGATTTTATCGTTTTGATTATTATGATTCTTGCTGTTGTTTTAACCCAATGGAGCTTACTTGGTGATTTTGTTTTACGAATGACAAAACCATTTTTAGATAAAATTGAATCCAACATGAATGTTTTAATTGTGCTTGGAGCAGTCAGTTTTATCTTGTTTATTGCTAGTATCTGGTTGTATTTCAAGCATAAAGACAAATTTAGAAAACTTCCTGGATATGAAAAGATTCATAATTTGTTGATTGGTTTAGCTCAGGGAATTCGCACTATCGACCGCATGAAACAAAAAGGATTATTCTTGTTTCATACTGCCATGATCTGGCTTTTTTACATTCTGATGATGTATATACCTTTCCGCATGCTGCCCGAAACAGAAGGATTAAGTTTTATGGCTGGTGTTACTTTACTGGCCATTGGAAGTCTGGGAATAGTTGCGCCCGTTCCCGGTGGAATTGGAGCTTATCATTTTATCGCTAAAGCGGTTCTAACTGAATTATATGCTATTAGCGGAACCGCCGCTGGTAGTTTTGCAGTCATCACTCATGCCGCTCAAAGCATCCTCAATGTCCTTGTTGGTGCAATAGGATATGTTATGCTGTTTTTTGTTGACCACAAACCGGCTTCCAATGACAAACCTTGAACGTATTCATCAACGCATTTTAAGTTGGGATGACCTTGCCAGAAACCTGCATCTTTGGCGATTTCAACAGAAAAAAATTGTTTTCACCAATGGTTGTTTCGATCTTGTTCATCTGGGACATATCGATTATTTGTCGAAAGCAGCTGACCTGGGTGACGTTCTTATCGTTGGACTGAATACAGACGACTCTGTCAGCCGTTTGAAAGGGCCTTCCAGGCCATTGGTTGATCAGCACGCGCGGGCAACACTTATGGCGTCATTCAGGTTTGTTGATGCTGTAGTCCTTTTTGATCAACCAACTCCATATGAATTGATTCAATTGGTTCAACCTGATATACTTGTAAAAGGAAAAGACTACAAAGCTGAGGACGTGGTTGGCTACGATATAGTCACCGCCAAAGGTGGAAAAGTTGAAACCATTGATCTTGTTGAAGGCTATTCAACCACACACCTTGTTCAAAAAATTATTGCAGGTAGTTAGTCCCGTCTTTTTTTTAAATAAACCACCCATTTTGCTTGTTTTGGTCGTAACTTTATCCCTGAAATTCAGTATAAACCTTTAAGCAAAGTCCAGTTTTTATACTTTTTTCCATATACTAGACTTTTATTAAGGTTTGGGAATTACGAAAGCCACTGTTTTCAGCAAATGAATACATGGCACAATGATTGTAATTGTTATTGAAACACTTTGCATTATGAAAAGCAAAATACAATTGCTACTTGCATTGGTATTGCTGACAGCCACTTTTTCCTGCCGCAAGCAACCAATTCCTGATAGCCCTGAGAAAAAATTTGATGGCCTGGTTGTTCCTTCCGGATTCAATTGGAGCACGACAAAAACAATCCAAATTGTTTTGACAAGCGAGCAATCACAAGTTATCAACATCACATCTGCTGATGGTTTAATTACTTATCATAAAGGTTATTATAATCATATAGCTGACACATACACTGTTCAAATTACCATTCCGGCATATGTTGAATCGCTTCTTATTAACGGTATCACACAATCCATTACAAGCAATCTGGTTACGGTTACACTCAACCTTGACGGGATGGTGGGTTATAAAAACACCCTTTCAAATCAGCAATTACCAGATGGACTTGTGTCATGGTGGAAATTTGATGAAGGCAGTGGCACGACCGCAAAAGATGAGAATAATCTGAATAACGGCAACATTACAGGCGCCACTTATCAGTCAGGAATTAGTGGCAAGGCTTTATTTTTTAATGGAGAAGAAGAAAATAATGAAGTTGAGGTTCCTAATAGCGCATCATTGAATATCATAGGCAATGAACTTGGTATTTCGCTTTGGTTTTCACGCGACGCAAATTTTAAGGGTGGTACCTTTATGTTTCACCGGATGAAATACATTTTACGTATCAATGACGGAGGCCGAATCACGATTGGGATATATAATCCGACATGGCACGAAGCCACAACTGTATGGGCCGACAGGGTCATAGATACCGACTGGCATCATCTGGTAGCCACATATAATGGCACTGACCTCAAGATATTTATTGATGGTGTTGAGAAAGCTACCACAGCAACAAGTGGGAATTTGAACCACAACACCTCAACTATCACTATTGGAAGTCTTGATACTCAAAGTTTTTTCAGTGGTTTGATTGATGAAGTTATGATCTTTGATAAAAGTCTCGATCCCACAGATATAGAAGCACTGCGAGAAGAAACCCTTAACCCCTCTAATGGTGATGAATTTCTTATCAGTCATTGGAAACTCGACGAAGGTACAGGAACAGCTGTTCAGGACAGTAAAGGAAGCAATCACGGCCTTGCAGCGCATATTTCATGGGCAAACGGTATGTCAGGCTCAGCCGTGGAGTGTAACGGCATTAACAGTAATATTTCGATTCCAAATCACGAAAGTTTAAACCCGGTTACTGAAATTAGCATGATGGCCTGGGTGAAAACATACGAAAACAAGACTTCAAAAGTTGCACAAAAAGGTGATTGGGATGGACATGGCCTTGGACAGGGCAAATGGGATGGTTGGAATGTGCATGTGAGAACAGCAGATAACGTGAGCCACACCCTGCATTGGGGAGATGGGTTGCCTCAATTTGATGTTTGGTATCATTTGGCTATGACCTATGATGGTTCTGTACTCAGGATATATGTCAACGGACAATTGAAAAACAGTGAGACACTTACCGGAAGCTTGAAAGTAAACACAAGAGCATTTTCTATTGGATCAGATAATGCAGCTCAAAAATTCTTTTTTGGCGAGATTGATGATGTGAAATATTATGGCAAAGCCTTAAGTCCGATCGAAATCCAGACTGTTATTGGTAATTCAGGAACAGTTTCAGACAGTGATGGTGATGGAATTGATGATGACGAAGAAGATTATCCAAATGATCCATCAAGAGCTTTCAACAATCATTATCCTGCAGCAGGAAGTGGAAGTCTGGCTTTTGAAGACCTTTGGCCCGGTAAAGGTGATTATGACTTTAACGACCTTGTTACCGACTATCGTTTTACTATTGTCACTAATAGTCAAAACAAACTCACAGAATTAATGGGAACTTTTATCGTTAAAGCCAATGGTGCAGGACTGGAAAATGGTTTTGGTTTTCAATTGAATACCGATATATCGGAGTCTGATGTTTCTATTTCAGGGAGTAAAATAACCGACAATTATATTACAATTAACGAGAACGGAACAGAAGCAGGACAACATAAAATAACTGCTATTGTTTTCGACAATATCAAAAACGTCTTACAATCAGGCTCTGGTTTTGGAGCGAATGTTATTTTGGGTGAGCCTTATATTGATCCTGATACTATTACTGTTGTTATGGCTTTTACCCCAAATACTTTCACGATCGAATCACTTAAGATTGAACAGTTTAACCCTTTCCTTATTGTAAACAAAGTGCGTGGGCATGAAATTCATTTACCAGATTACGAACCAACTTCCCTTGTTGATGCCAGCCTTTTTGGTTCAACTGACGACAATTCTGATCCAGCAACAGGGCGATATTACAAAACTCAACAAAACTTACCCTGGGCAATTAATATTTCAGGATCGTTTGACTACACCATCGAAAGTTCTCAAATCATCAACGGACACCTGAAATTCGCTGAATGGGCTGAATCGGGCGGCACACTGTATAATGATTGGTACCTGGATAAGGCTGGATACAGAGATGCAAGTCAGATTTACACCAAACCAGTAGGTAAATAGTAGAATTAGCTATAACACCCTTAATACCAATCCTTTGAGGTAGGCCCCTTCGGGATGAAAAAGGCTTACAGGGTGGTCAGCTGGCTGGGAAAGGTGATATAAAACCTGCACTTCACGACCTGCTTCTATAGCAGCTGCCATAACTATACTTTGAAATGCCTGCCGGTCAATAGCCTGTGAACAACTAAAGGTGAATAGCAATCCATTGTGAGCTATTTTTCTAATTGCCTCAAAATTGATGAACTTATAGCCTTGCAATCCTTTATGACGGTTGTGGTGATTTTTTGCAAATGCCGGGGGATCAAGCACAATCAGATCAAATTCATTTCCCTGAAGTTGCTCCATGTATTTTTTGGCATCTATACAAACAGATTCATGTTGTTTCCCAAAACCATTGGCAGCGATATTTTGATCACACAATTCGATAGCACGTTTAGAACTATCCACCGAAACAACTTTTTTCGCACCCCCTTTGAGGGCAAAAACAGAGAACCCTCCACTGTAACTAAATGTATTCAGTACCCGAAGACCACTTGATAATTTTCCCAAAAGTTGCCGTGCATCACGTTGGTCAAGAAAAAAACCGGTTTTCTGACCTTTCTCCCAGTCAACAATAAAGGCAGCTTCATTTTCAAACACTTTACTTTCATTTGCTTCACCAATCAGGTAACAATTGCTATCGGTTACTTCTTTATCCATACGTTCAAGCGCCTCAGCACTTTTATCAAAAACAGCCTGAACTCTACCTTCCATGACCTCCATCAAAACATTTGCGATTGCAACTCGATGCTGATACATTCCAACAGATTGCGCCTGCAAAACAGCTGTAGAACCATAAATATCGATCACAAGTCCGGGCATGCCATCGCCTTCACTATGAACGAGTCTCCAAGCTGTTGTGGAAGGATTATCAGTTAACAAAAGTCTTTTTCGTAACGAAAGTGCAGCTTGCAATTTTTGCTTCCAAAAACTAAAGTCAACCACTTCCTCTCTAAAGCTAATCATTTTTAGAGCAATATTGCCTCCTTCGTAAAAAGCAGTTCCTAACACATCTCCTTGGTAGTCAGTCACTAGGACTACTTCTCCAAGTATTAATCCTTTTGGAACTTTCTGAACCGCACCTGAAAACACCCAAGGATGAAACCTACGCACTGCCAAGTCTTTTCCTTTGTGAAGAACTATCTTTGAATACATAAATATGTCTAAAATGTTTTTAAACCACTATAAGATCACGAAAAAGAAGTTTTGTTTTGGTAAATTTATTACCAACTAAAAATCGCAGTTCGTCTGTTACTCTTCGATATTTGCTTTACCAGTAAGCCAGCCCTCAATTTCGTCCATCTGAATTGCTGGAATCTCCAGCTTATTCTTTTTGCGGTAACCGTTAAGCTTCTGTTGGATAACAGCTGCTTTTTCCGACTGTAAGCTTTCAACAGTAATATAACCCGCTTTCATTACATGAGCAGCCCAGGCTTCAGAAACTCCAATTTTCATAAAATCAGTTGCACTCACAGCTTTACGGAGTTTCTCAGGACGCATCTGCGGGAAAAACAACACCTCTTGTATTGATGTCTGACCTGTCAATAACATCACAAGCCTGTCGATTCCTATACCCATTCCTGATGTTGGAGGCATTCCATATTCCAATGCGCGAAGAAAATCCTGATCGATAAACATTGCTTCATCGTCGCCACGTTCCGAAAGCATCATCTGCTCCTCAAAACGATTTCGCTGATCAATCGGATCATTCAACTCGGTGTATGCGTTTGCGATTTCTTTTCCATTTATCATCAACTCAAAGCGTTCAGTAAGTTCCGGATTATCGCGATGACGTTTACAAAGAGGAGACATCTCGACTGGATAATCGGTAATAAATGTCGGTTGTATGTAATGATGTTCACAATGTCCGCCAAAAATTTCGTCGATCAGTTTACCTTTACCCATGGCCTCATCTGTTTCAATACCAAGCTTTCTACACACATCTTTTAGTTCCGTTTCGTTCATTCCCGAAACATCATAACCCGTGTGTTCTTTTATGGCATCAAGAATCGAAATCCTTTTAAATGGTCGCTGAAAATCAATGACCTTCCCACTGATTTCAACGCTTGTACCACCTGTTACCTCATTGGCGACGCGTTCCAGCATTTCTTCGGTGAAGTCCATCATCCAGAGATAATCTTTATAAGCTACATAAATTTCCATGACGGTAAACTCAGGATTATGGGTGCGATCCATCCCTTCATTACGAAAATCTTTCGAAAATTCATAAACACCATCAAAACCACCAACAATTAAACGCTTGAGGTACAGTTCATTGGCAACACGTAAATACAACGGGATATCCAATGCATTGTGATGAGTGATGAAGGGCCGCGCTGCAGCACCACCGGGAATGGGCTGAAGAATTGGAGTTTCAACTTCGAGATAGCCTTTTTCATTAAAAAAGGTTCGCATGCTATTGATAACTTTTGTCCTGCGAAGAAAGGTTTCTTTGACACCTTCATTAACGATAAGGTCAACATAACGCATACGATAACGTTGTTCGGCGTCGGTAAACGCATCGTAAATCACGCCATCCTTTTCTTTAACAATAGGCAACGGGCGAAGCGATTTACTCAACACCTTGAGTGAAGAGGCATGAATAGTAATTTCTCCCATTTGGGTTGTGAAAACAAATCCTGTAACACCAATGATGTCGCCGATATCAAGCAAGCGCTTTAAAACTGTGTTATAGAGTGTTTTATCCTCATCAGGACAAATATCATCTCTTTTGAAATAAATCTGAATTCGTCCTCCGGCATCTTGCAACTCCATAAAAGAAGCTGCACCCATAATACGACGACTCATAATGCGTCCAGCAATACTTACCTGACTAAATGCTTCCGGTTTAAGAGGAAATTCTGAATGAATCTGTGTTGCTGTCACATCGACTTTAAAAGCTTCCTGTGGATAAGGGTTGATACCCAATTGATACAACTCAGCTAATGAATTGCGACGAACAAGCTCTTGCTCACTTAAAATCAAACTCATAGTATTAAGAAATTTTTTGCAAAGATAGAAAAAGTCATCAGACGGACTTTAGGGAGGTGACGAAACCCCTTAAAACAAAAAGAGCGGGCTGTTTAGCCCGCTCCTCTTAAATATCGCTTTTTTATTTGATAATCAAACGTTTGGAATAAACCCGATTACCTTCAATCACAAGGTTATAAACACCTGATGGTTGATTGGTAAGGTTCAGTTCATGTGTTGAAGATGAAGACGTTACAACATCTTTTTGTTGATAAACCAGATTTCCGGCTGCATCATAAACAGTGATTTTCACATTTTCACGACTGACTGATTGCAGGTCGAGTTGGAACAATCCATTACCTGGATTGGGGTAAATAGTGATTGACATTGCATCTTTTTCGGATACCCCTGAGCAGTTCTTAAATTCAATCGAAATTTCATGACTTCTCATTGTACAGCCATTTTCGCCTGTAAGATCAACCCAGAAAGTTTGAGTTCCATAACCAAAGCCTGTGGTGTCAGCAGTAACACTTGTTTCAACTGAGCCATTTGACCACTGGAGACTATAACCGGCTACATCTACTGTCAACACTTTTAAAACACCACCACAAAGCGTTGTGTCATTTCCAAAAGAAAACACAGGAGGTGCTTCATTAAAGGTTGCATGAACAGTGTCAGAAGAAACACAACCATTTTGATCGGTAACCTGAACCCAAAGCTGATGCATTCCAAAACCAAATTCGGTGCTGGTAGCATTCAGAACTGCAGCGCTGGCTCCATTTGACCAAAGGAAAGACGCTCCTTCATTGCCTGCATTGAAAGTTAACGCCAAATCACCACAAGCTGACTGATCTTCACCTAGTTCAACCACAGGCAAAGTGTTATATGTAACTTTCACGCTATCAACACTGGCACAACCATTTAGGTTGGTAACTTCAACCCAAAGCTGATGTTCGCCATATCCAAGTGCATCTGCTGACAATTCAATTGTTTGAGTTGTTGCACCATTTGACCAAAGGAATGTTGATCCCTCATTGCCGGCATCCAATGTATGCAGTTGATTGCCGCAGAAAGCCAAATCTTCTCCAAGAGCAACTTCTGGGAGTGCATATACTACCAAAGTTACTGGTATGCTTTGAATGGTATCCAATCCCTGTACAGCAAAAGCTGTATAGGAAGTTGTTAATTCAGGACTTACAACAAAACTTGCTTCAGTTGAAACAACCTCTCCAGCTTCGTTATGCCAGAAATAAGTTAAATCGCCACCATTGCCACCTACAACAGATGAAGAAAGTTGTGATGATTCACCAACACAAATAGCTGCAGGTTCTGCCATTGCTGTAATTGCAAATGAAGCCACTTTTAAATGAACAGGAACTTCTACTAAAGCATTATCAGGACTATTGTTGGCAATTTTAAGGTTAGCATAATAATCACCTTCTTCAAGATCGATAGCTTTCAGAGTAACTTCAATTATTTGTGTTGCACCTGGGGCAATTGTTCCAATATTAGGAGCATAACTTAGCCAGCTGATCACATTCAGTGTGTAATCTTCAACTTCACCATAAGTGGTTGTACCACATGGTTCAACAGAACCTGTCCAGGTAACGCGGATGCGCATACGTGTTGCGCCAGATTTTGAACCAACAGGTGGATCAATTGAAGCAGTATAAGGCCCATTGCCTGGGCTTCCTGAAACAGAAACCGGTGCATCATCAAATACACCATTCTGATCCCAGTCGATCCAAACACCGCATTGGTCAGCACTGTATGGGTTACCATTGGTTACTGTCAGCAACAAAGGTTCACCTGCTTTAATTTCAGTACTCATAGCAGTATAATCAGCATAGCCGGTTTCGCCGGAGGTATTATTGATTGTTCCGATAGTTACACCCGAAATAAATTCATCACCACCACCTGAAGCAGCGCAATAGGTAGTAGTTTCCTTATTCGTTTCAATGATTTCGGAACTTACACTGAATTCCATTGGTAGTTGACCTGTATTGGTAATAACCAGATTTTGTGTAGCGACTGAATCAGGCATCAACTGCTGATAAATGCTTTCAGGAGCGACAGCAATATGTGCATCACCCCATTGGACAGTAGCTCTGCTGGCACCGCTTTCGCCTTCGCCTGTATAAGTTGCTGTAATTCCGTAGGTATAAATTCCATAAGTTGGCAGCGGATCAACAAAGGTTGTATCAGCTGTTGAACCTATCAGTTCGTTGTCGCGATATATGTTAAACCCAGTGAAATCTGGTGCTTCTGTATAAGTCCATTCGAGGCTTACATTTCCTGTTTCAAAAGCCACTTCAGCAACCACATTAAAAGGACGGCTTAAAGGATTGGTTTCGTAAGGAGAAGAGAAAGTCATCATGTAGCCTAAACGGTTATCAGGCCAAACAGGATAAACCATTCCTCCACGCGCTGCAATACCAAGATAATCACCCATATAACCACCTGCAAGACCTGGAATTGGTGAAGGAGTAAATGCGACGTCAGAAACCTTGAAATCTTCCCATGTTTCACCGGCATCGAAGCTGTTGGCGCAGAAAACCTCAACTTGACTTTGACTAACATTTCTATCTCCATAGAAAACAGCACTTAAGATACCGTTTTCTGGATCACAAGCGAGCCATGGGAAATAATGTTCTTTACCTTGTCCATATGTATTCTGGTTAACACGAATAGGAGCTGACCAAGAAGCACCCTGATCTGTTGATTTGATGAGGTAAACATCAATACCAACATTTTGATTCACGCCAGGCTCGCCAATATTTGACCAAACAACATAAATTGTTCCTCTGTCGGGACCATTGGAAATATCCACTGCCATACTAGGGAAAGAGTTTACGCGGTGATTTTTCTTTGTTTCGGTAGTACGAATACCACGAATATTTTGAATAATACGAGTTGCAGGTGTCCAGGTTGCACCTCCATCCATCGATTTTGCGAATCCAAGAGCTCCTTCATCTGATGGCCAACTGTTATAGATTGCCCAAACAGCATAAACTTCACCATTAGGTCCTGTATGCACATTTACACCTTGATTATGACTTCCGGCATTTACAGCAGTACTCAAAGGCGCACGAGCACTCCATGTTTCTCCGTCGTTAATTGAACGAGAAACAACTATTTCAGCATCGTACGTACCACCAAAGTCAGTCCAAACATTGTATAGATATCCTTCATAAGGACTGGTCAAACTGTTGTCAATCCAAAGATGGTTTTTATCAGCCAAATCACCAGGATTAGGAGAAACTATTTTTGCTGTCCATGAAAGCCCTTGGTTGTCGGTGTAAGCAATTCCTTGTCCACCGGGATTAGAAATGTAGTTTACATACCATCTTCCATTCCAGCCCATTGCAACAGCAGGGTCACCTGAATTACTTCCGGCAGCACCTTGCACTTTTCCTTGCCATGTTTCACCCGAGTCAAAGGAATACAAATCATTTGCACCATACAATGAGCCAACAGGATTTTGTGTTGAGTTATTTGAATTCAGCACATTGGTTGGATCAAGTGGGTTCACAAAGATCGAGTTTTCGCTCTGAGTAGAGTTTACTGTGGTAACAGGAACGTCAGGAGAATCATCAGTCCTGACAGAAAAAGCCTTGATTTTTGATCCGGTGTAAACGGCAGAAGCAGGGCGCATATCAGGATTTAAGGTGTACAATCCTTTTGCTGCCAAGCGCTTGTAATACCCGTTGTTGTCAACACGGGTATCGACCATGTTTCTTCTTTCACGTTCTGTTTTGCTATCGGAGCTGATAAGCCATTGAAGGCCAGTACCAACCATGATAAGCATCACAATAAGAATAATCGTAAAATGTTTTCTCATTTGAAGTAGTTATTGAATTAATAATAAGAAGCACCAAAAGTAGGAATTTTACTTTTGGTCAGGCTAAAAAAAGGCGAAAACCTAAAATTATAAGATTTCATTAAGAAATCATATCCTCTTTTTGCGATGCTATTAAACGTATTCCTTTGGAACTGTTTCTTTGTTAAGAACCCTAAGCCCATTCATGGCCAAGGCTTTGAGTTCATCTTCACCAGGATAAACATGTACAGGTGCAATACGGTGAACCCTTTCAATAACTTGATTCACAAAAAACTTATCATGTGCAATACCACCTGTTATAAGAATTCCATCCACATGAAAGCGTAAAACAGTGGCCATAGCGCCAATTTCTTTGGCCACCTGATAAGCCATTGCTCTGTAAATCAGTGATGCTTCCTCATCACCCTGAGCAACTCTCTGTTCAACTTCATAAGCGCTGTTTGTTCCGAGATATGCGACCAACCCACCTTCACCTTTAATCATCTTAAGAAGCTCTTTTTCGGTATATTTTCCGCTAAAACATAACCTCACCAATGCACCAACCGGAAGAGAACCAGAGCGTTCGGGAGAGAATGGTCCATCGCCATCAAGCCCTTGATTAACATCAACAACCCGTCCTTGCATATGCGCTCCAACAGTTATTCCTCCACCGAGATGGACAACAATCAGGTTCATCTCTTCATATTTGCGCATGATTGATTTGGCATGTTGCCGTGCGACAGCCTTCTGGTTCAATGCGTGAAAAATTGAGATCCTTGGTAATAGTGGATGTCCGGAAATACGTGCAATTGGATCGAGCTCATCAACAACAACCGGATTGGCGATATATGCTCCTGCATCGGGTAAAGACTTTGCAATATCATAAGCGATCAATCCTCCCAGATTACTTGCGTGTTCACCAAGCGGGCTATTCCGTAAATCGCGTAACATTGCTTCATTTACAGCATAAACACCTGATTCAATAGGTTTTAGAAGTCCACCTCGGCCGACAACAGCCCGAATAGAATCGAGCTGTATGCCTGCATCATTGATTTGTTGCAAGATCAATCCCTTACGAAAATTAAACTCATCGGTTATCTTTTCAAACGGCTCAAGTTCTTCACTGCTATGCCTTATTGTTTTGATGAAAACAGGATCTGTTCCAACAAAAACTCCAAATTTAGTTGATGTTGAACCCGGATTGATCGTTAATATGTGAATGTCTTCGTGATCGCTCATTGGATTGCTTTTTGTTGAAACCTCATTTACAATACGGGGTTAGCTCAAGGTGCAGTAAGAGCTGCAAGTGCAATGCTATACAATTTGGTTTTGGTACTGTCGCCGCGCGAGGAAAGTACTGCAGGTACACGGGCACCTACAACAAAAGCACCTTGTTCGCCTCCTGCCAGTTTTGTATTCGTTTTATAAAACACATTACCTGATTCAATGTTAGGAAAAACAAGGCAATCAGCATCACCGGCTACCATACCGCCAATTTTCTTTATATCAGCACTTTCTTTATCTATAGCCACATCGAGAGCTAAAGGACCATCAACCCATGCACCTTTTATCTGACCTCTGTCGGCCATTTTCGAAATAAGAGCAGCATCAACGCTGGCTGGCATTTTTGCTGAAACTTGCTCCGAGGCTGCTATGAGTGCAACTTTTGGTTTTTCGATACCCAAAGCCTGTGCTGTTTTAATGAGGTAATTGGTAATTGCAACTTTTTCTGCTAATTCTGGAGCAGGTAAAATAGCAACATCTCCAACAACCAGCAACTTATGATAAAACGGATTTTCCATTACAGTAACATGGCTAAGCACAGCACCTTTATTCATTAAGCCTTTTTCCTTGTCAAGAATAGCACGCATATATTTATCGGTGCTAACAAGACCTTTCATTAAAAGATTCCCTTCGCCACTATTTATCAATTCAACAGCTTTTATAGTAGCTTTCATTTCATCCGGTTCATGAACAATAGTCATTTTTGAAGCATCAATGCCATGAGCACTACAAACGCTTAAAATCTCTTTTTCGTCGCCAACAAGCGTCCCTTCGATAAGACCCATATCGATGGCCATATTTACTGCACTTATGGTATGTTCGTCGTTGGCATATGCGGCCACAAGGCGTTTCTTTTTGCTGCTTTTCAGCACTTCAAACATTTGGTCTAGTTTGGTAATCATCATGATCCGTGGTTAAAATTTATTTTTTATGCTTTTGTGAAAATATTAACAATATTTTGGCAAAATTAATCAATTAGGGCTGATTGAACAAAAAAACC
>Ga0351858_1145_pt1 | contig 13501 bp, 10 predicted proteins | sample BONcelFGM3001D10_FD_206797 | JGI IMG/M metagenome (GOLD analysis project Ga0351858, IMG submission 206797) | Enriched cells from coal bed in the Powder River Basin, Montana, United States - BONCAT cells FGM rep2 HSBNCT.FGM.300.1.D10 ... | reverse complement strand
CTTCTCCCTGTTAAAATTTTGTGGGCGTAGGCCTGATGGCCTACATCCCACACAATTTTATCTTTAGGAGTGTTGTATAAGTAATGGAGTGCAACACTAAGTTCAACTGTCCCCAGACTGGCACCAATATGACCCGGATTTTGAGAACAGCAGGATATTATATGTTCCCGTATTTCGGCACATAATTTCTGCAGCTCCTCTTTTCCCAGCCCCTTTATATCATCGGGTGAATTGATCTTACTTAATAGCTCCATAGGACATTATAACAACAAACTAACATAAGAGTTTATTTTTTTATGTTAGGTAACTGAAGTCCGTATCCTTTTTTCTTATCTTCAATTTTTACCATGAATGCAAGAAGTATTGCAAATGAACACATTCCGGCAAAAATCATCATAGGTAAAGTATAGTCGTATTTGTTTACCTCTATTCCGTTAAGTACATGTGTTCCGATAATGCAATATTTATCCAGTACATAACCAATCAGTACAGGCATTCCCCACAAACCAATATTTTGAATAAAGAAAGTTAGTGCATATGTTGTTCCAAGTTGTCTTTCAGGCATGATCTTAGCCAGTGAAGGCCACATTGCAGAAGGAACCATAGAGAATGCAACACCAAGAAGGATCATCAGAATAACAGCCGCAATCCAGTGATCAATAAACGGCATGGCAAACAGGGTGTGTATAATTACAATCATAAAAGATCCAATGATCATAAGGTCTGCACCGTGACCGATTTTGTCATAGATTCTGCCGAACAGAGGTGTAAGGATTATTGCCCCGAATGGAAGCATACCCGGTATTGTCCCGGCAAGTTTAGGATCAACCGAGAATTTATTTACCATAAGGTCGGTTGCATATTTGATAAAAGGAAATGCTGCAGAATAGAAAACAACACAAAGTAGTGCAATTAACCAAAAACCTTTATTGGTAAGGATTGACTTAACATCTTTCATGTTGAATGACTCTTCAGCCTCAATCTCAAGCTTCATCTGAGTGTCAAGCTTCTTGTCGTAAAATGCGTACACCATAAATGCAAGGCTACCTGCAATCATAAGCGCAAGGCCGAAAAATACAGAAGGAGAAACACTTTGATACTTGGCAGCAATCATAGGAGAGAAAATAAGTGCAGCGGCTGAACCCATACGGGCGATTGAGAGTTGCATACCCATTGCAAGTGCAAGCTCTTTGCCTTTAAACCATTTAACTATTGATTTGCTGACAGTTATACCTGCAACTTCGGCTCCGACACCGAATATTCCGAACCCGACAACAACCCAAACAACCTGAGCCTTGAGCCCAAAAATTGACGCAGCGTGAATAAGTTCAGGAGATGAAATTGCCCAGTATTTAATGACAAGACCAACAACCATGAAGAGACACGAGGTTATACCGCTGAAACGGATACCCATTCTGTCGAGCATAATGCCTCCAAGAATAAGTAATCCAAGGAAAACATTAAAAAGAGAGTATGAACTGCTGAACCATCCGTATTCGGTACTTGTCCACTGATTGTGCTGTTCGAGCATTGTTTTCAACGGAGAGAAAATGTCCGATGCCAGATAAGCTGCAAACATAGTCAGCGCCACCAGCAGCAGCATTGACCAGCGCATAACGGCTGAATCCTTGAGATTGGTAGTTTTTTTCATAAAAAAAATTAATGATTAGTGTGTATTGATAATTGAAAAATCTTATTCTTCACTTCTGACTATAGTCTGACTTCTGTCCGGCCCCAGAGAGATAATTTTGATTGGAACTCCAACCTCTTTCTCAATAAATCGCACATAGTTCATAAATTCAAACGGAAGGTCCTCCTCTTTTGTAACCTTTGTAAGGTCCCGCTTCCATCCTTTAAACTCTTTATAAACAGGCTCAATCTGAGCGAAAGTGTCGTAAGGAAAAGAATCGGTAAGTTCTCCGTTTACTTTATATTTAACGGCAATCTTAACTGTGTCGAAAGCGTCAAGAACATCTGCTTTCATCATTATAAGATTGTCCACACCATTTATCATAACTGCATACTTCAATGCAACCATATCAAGCCATCCTGTTCTTCTGGGTCTGCCGGTTGTTGCTCCAAACTCTGCACCAACCTCTCTGAGTTTTTCTCCGGTTTCATCAAAAAGTTCTGTAGGAAATGGTCCGCTGCCAACTCTGGTACAATATGCTTTGAAAATACCGGAAACCTTACCAATGTGTCTGGGGGCAATTCCGAGGCCAATGCAGGCACCAGCGCATGTTGTAGTAGATGACGTTACAAAAGGGTAAGAGCCAAAATCCACATCCAACAGTGAACCTTGTGCACCCTCTGCCAAAACCCTTTTTGCTTCGTTAAGAACATTGTTAATGTAATACTCTCCGTCAATAAGGTTAAAGCCCTTTAAATACTCGATTGCATCCATCCAGGCAGATTCGTTTTCATCTATATTATAGTTGTAATCGAACTGCTTAAGAAACGATACGTGTTTATTCTTAAGATTTTGAAATCTTTCTGCAAAGTTGCCGGATAGGATATCACCCACTCTCAATCCGTTACGGCCGGTCTTGTCCATGTATGCAGGACCGATACCCTTTAGGGTAGAACCGATTTTTGAAGCACCTTTGGCCTGCTCCGATGCGGCATCAATTATTCTGTGGCTTGGAAGAATCAGATGGGCCTTTTTAGAAATCAAAATTCTCTCTTTTACAGGAACGCCTATCTCTTCCAGTTTTCTACACTCGTCAAGAAAGGTAAGAGGGTCAATTACAACACCGTTTCCAATAATATTTTGTGTGTTTTTTCTGAATACTCCGGAGGGGATGGTATGCAGTACAAATTTCTTATCCTCAAACTGAAGAGAGTGCCCTGCGTTGGGACCTCCCTGGAATCGTGCTATTACGGGATAGCCATTAGCTAAAACATCCACAATTTTTCCCTTCCCTTCATCTCCCCATTGGAGACCCAGTACTACATCAACTTTCATATCAAAATTTATAATTATTAAAATGGCAGATCATCCGTATCCGGCATATCTGCAAGGTTATTATTGCCGGCGTTCATGATATCTTCTGCTTTTGGAGAAGATGGAGCCTGCTCTCTGTCGGGGCCTCTTCTGTCATCACCGGCTCTGTCAAGAAGAACGATACTGTCGGCAAAAATTTCGGTTGCATATTTCTTTTCACCGGTATTTTTATCGTTCCAACTGTTTGTTCTTATACGGCCTTCGATATAGAGTTTTGACCCTTTATGTATATATTTTTCGGCCAGATCTGAAAGAGAGCGCCAGCACACAATATTGTGCCATTCGGTCTGCTCCTGAAGATCTCCCGATTTTGTTTTAAACTTCTCTGAGGTTGCCAGAGGAAATCTGGCCACAGATGAATTGCTTGCAAGGTGCCGTATGTCCGGATCCTTCCCAACATTACCAATTAGCATTACCTTGTTTAATGACATAATTACCCGTTTTTAGTTCTGACAAAGATAAAAAAAATTAGCAATTTACAGCCACCATTTTCATGGCATTAAGGTCCGGTTTAATGCCCGTAAAAAGCATGAACGAAGGTATCGCCTGAGAAACAAGCCACTCCCTACCGGAAATGTATTCGATACATTTTTTTGAATTCAGGTTGGGATTTTTATAGTTTGCCTCAAAAATTGTAAGGTTTCTAAAATCTGCAGTCTCTAAACCCATTAGTGGCTCATCAATAGTATAAAGAAGCAGGTGACTGTTTTTTAATAAATCTGAAATTTGCTCTGCAGGCTGATAGCTTACATTGAACTGTTTTGCCAAATCTTCTGCTTTTTTAACTGTCCGGTTTACAACAGTTACCTCCATTCCCAGGTCTTTTAATGCCAAAACAGCTGCCCGCGCAGCACCGCCTGCACCCGCAACTACAGCCTTGCCCGATTTAAAACCTCTGGCAGAGAGCGGGTCTTTAACGCCATAATAATCTGTATTATAACTTATTAATTTACCGTTACTGTTAAGTATTAGATTTGTTACGCCAATTTTTTGTGAAATTTCATCATGATCATCACAGAAATCCATAAAGCTCTCTTTGTATGGAGAGGTTATATTTGCTCCTTTGTAACCGTTTGACAGAAATATGTCAAGTGCTTTCGCGGCATCATCACTCTCAATAAGCCCGTAAATCCAATCTGTATCAGGATAGGCTGCTCTGAAGAGTGCAGGACTCAAGCTCTTTGATACATTATTGCCTATAAGTGCGAATTTGTACATTATAAAGTCAGGTATTCTTAAATCCTCTCTGTCTGAGAGCCTCAAAACAAATTACTGCAGCTGATACAGAAACATTCAAAGAGTCAAGTTTTCCGCTCATAGGAATTTTTATCCTGTGGTGGGCTCTCTCCCTCCAGTATGTGGTCAAACCTTCGGACTCTGTGCCCAGTACCAGGGCCATTGGACCCGAAAGATCTGTTTTATGGTACCATTCGGCGGCCTGAAGTTCTGCGGTGTAAATTTTTATATTATTTGCCACAATCCATTCGTAAGCCTGTTGCGATGTGCAGGCAAAGACATTTCGTGAAAATATCCCACCAATGCTTGATCTTATAACATTAGGATTGTATATATCGGTTTGTGGGTCGCATATTATCACTGCATCGGCGTTGGCAGCATCGGCAGTCCTGATTACAGCCCCCAGGTTACCCGGTTTCTCGACACTCTCAAGTACCAGAACAAGAGGATTATTGCCGGGTTTAAAACCAGAGAGTATTAACTCTCGCTGTCTCATGACTGCAATTATACCTTCGGTACCATCTCTGTAAGCCACTTTGGAGTATAGCTCCTTGTTGACAGAGTAATAGCGAGACGCCTTAATATCTGTAAGATTAGCCTCATCAAATATTTCAGAACAGAAAAAAATCTCTTCGCATTCAAAGCCCGCGTTAAGTGCATTTGAAATTTCCCTCTTACCTTCTACGGTAAACAGCCCTTTTTCCCTTCTCTCTCTTGATTTTTCTCCAAGAAGGATAAGGTCTTTAATTTTTGGGTTTTTGAATGACGAGAGCTGATCTATATACATTATAAATAATTATTCTCCTGATTCTCCTGACTCCTGATTCTCTTGTTTGCCACCCTTTTCAGGACGCATTTGCGGGAAAAAGAGAACATCCTGTATTGAGTGAGTATCTGTCAGGAACATTGTAAGGCGGTCAATACCTATACCCATTCCGGAAGTCGGAGGCATACCGTATTCAAGAGCTCTTACAAAATCCATATCTATGAACATAGCCTCATCGTCACCTTTGTCTTTCAGTTTAACCTGCTCGCGGAATCTGTCAAGCTGATCAACCGGGTCGTTTAGCTCACTGTATGCATTGGCAAGCTCTTTCCCGTTTACGAACAGTTCGAATCTCTCAGTTAGCGCAGGGTTTGAACGATGTCTCTTTGTAAGAGGCGATGTTTCTACCGGATAGTCTGTTATAAAGGTAGGCTGGATTAGGTGTTGTTCACAGTATTCACCAAAAATGGCATCAATCAATTTACCTATGCCCATGGTATTGTTCACGGGAACATTAAGTTTTTGACAAACAACTCTTAACTCATCCTCACCCATTCCTGCAACATCTACCCCGGCATACTCTTTAATAGCATCCAGCATTGGCAGTCTTCTGTATGGAGCCTTAAACTCAATCTCCTTATCCGACAACTTAAGCAATGTTTTATTATGCAGAGCAAGGGCAACCTTCTCAATCATCTGCTCAACAAACTCCATCATCCAGAAATAGTCCTTGTATGCAACATATATCTCAAGAACTGTAAATTCAGGATTGTGGGTTCTGTCCATGCCCTCATTTCTGAAGTCTTTCGAGAATTCATATACTCCTGTAAAACCACCAACAATTAGTCTTTTCAGATACAGTTCGTTGGCAATTCTCAAGTAGAGAGGAATATCCAGAGCGTTATGATGTGTGATGAATGGCCTTGCAGTTGCTCCTCCGGGAATAGGTTGAAGAATAGGGGTCTCAACCTCAAGATAGCCGTGGTTGTTGAAGAACTCACGCATTGTATTCATTATTTGGGTACGCTTAATGAACACATCTCTTACCTGAGGATTCACAATCATATCAACATATCTCATTCTGTAACGCTGCTCAGGATCTGTAAAAGCATCGTACTTCTGACCCTCCTTCTCCTTCACAATCGGAAGCACCCTAAGTGATTTGCTAAGAACCTTAAGCTCTTGAGCATGAACCGAAAGTTCTCCGGCATTTGTGATAAATGCATAACCCTTTATTCCAACGATGTCTCCAATGTCAAGCAGCTTTTTGAAAACCGTATTATACATGGTTTTATCTTCACCCGGGCAGATGTCGTCTCTCTTAATATAAACCTGAATTCTGCCTGTTTCGTCCTGGATCTCCATAAATGAAGCGGCACCCATTATTCTGCGGGTCATAATTCTCCCGGCAATTGATATCTCCTGCAGATTCTTCTCTTCTGCATTGTATTTATCTTTGATCTCCTGAGTGGTAATGTTTACATCATACGCCTCTGCGGGGTAGGGCTCAATGCCAATTTCCCTCATTGCCAACAGCGATTCTCTTCTAATAATTTCCTGTTCGTTATACTCAGTAAATTCCATTACTATAAACATTTTAATAAGCTACAAAAGTAATTTTTTTTATCTATTTCCCGAAATTAATCGTTAACTTTGCGAGGATATGGCCATAGATAAAAAATGGATAGTAAGAGAGCCGGGCAACCCGGCACTGGTAAGACAACTTGCTTCGGAGCTTGGAATTGACCAGACTCTTGCAAACCTTTTAGTACAAAGAAAAATAAAGTCACAATCTGAGGCCAGGGCTTTTTTGAAACCCCAGCTTGAACAGTTACACGATCCATTTCTGATGAAAGATATGGACAAAGCTGTGGCAAGACTCACAACGGCACTCGAATCAAAAGAGAAAATTCTTATTTACGGTGATTATGATGTAGACGGTACCACAGCCGTCTCTCTTGTTTACTCTTTTCTGAGAAAGTATGGCGAGGATAATCTTGAGTACTATATTCCAAACAGATATACAGAAGGTTACGGGATATCATACAAGGGTATCGACTGGGCAAGCGAGAACGGATTCACTTTAATAATTGCACTTGATTGCGGCATTAAAGCTGTAGAGAAGGTAAATTATGCAAAGGAGAGAGGCATTGACTTTATTATCTGCGATCACCACCTACCTGACGAATTTCTACCCGAAGCTTCAGCAGTTCTGGACCCTAAAAGGATGGACTGCTCTTATCCATTTGACGACCTATCGGGTTGCGGTGTAGGGTTTAAGTTTATGCAGGCATTTGCCTCAACAAAAAGCATCCCCTTTGAAAGCCTCCTCCCTTTGCTCGATCTTTTGGTTGTAAGCATAGCATCTGACCTTGTCTCTATTACCGGGGAAAACAGGGTGTTGGCATACTACGGTCTAAAACAGCTTAATCAATCACCCCGAAAGGGTCTGCTGTCAATTATCAAGCTTTCAGGTCTGGAAAAGCACATGATTACAATTGATGATATTGTATTCAAGATAGGCCCCAGGATAAATGCTGCAGGAAGAATGGAATCGGGGAAAACAGCTGTTGACCTTTTAACCTCCCGCAACGACAATGACGCGAGAACCATCGGAGATACAATTAATACTCACAATAACGACAGAAAAAACGAAGACAGAAAGATCACACTGGAGGCCAGTGAAATGGCAACAACAGTTTCTGGCTTTGCAAATAAAAAATCAACAGTCGTTTATAACCCTGACTGGCACAAAGGTGTGCTTGGAATTGTTGCATCCCGCCTAGTTGAAAACTATTACAAGCCAACTATCGTTTTATGCCGCTCAAACGGCTTTATTACCGGTTCGGCAAGAAGCATTCCGGGTTTTGACCTCTATGACGCAATAGAAAATTGCTCTGATCTTCTTGAGAATTTTGGAGGGCACATGTATGCAGCAGGGCTGACTCTTAAAGAGGAAAATTTTGAGCTGTTCAGCCAAAGATTTGAGGATTTTGTGGCATCTAAGATAACTGCCGAGATTCTTACTCCGGTTATAAATATTGATACATATCTTGATTTCAAACAGATTACTCCAAGATTCTTCAATGTTTTAAAGCAGTTCCAGCCTTTTGGTCCGGGTAATCTCTCACCTGTATTTATATCGGAAAGGGTTTATGATAATGGAAACGGGAGAAAAGTGGGCTCTGAATCGGGGCACCTTAAACTGGAGTTAATTCAGGAAGATGACTTCCACAGACATATATCAGCAATAGCCTTCAACAGGTCTGAACATTTTGAACACCTTAAATCAGGAAATCCGGTAGATATATGTTATTCGATTGCTGAAAATTACTACAGAGGGATTGCCAATCTGCAGTTAAGAGTGAGAGATATCAAGCTTATAGAAGACCCTATCTAACCACAAAACTAAAGCAGAGTTATAATTTTGCCAACAACCTCGCTTATTGTGAGGTTATCTACATTTACAACCGCCTTTGAAACATCAAGATAGCCAGCCTCTCTTACCGAAAGCATATCAAATATCTTTTCTGACATCTGCTCAGGAGTGAGGTTTTTCATTAGCGGCCTGCTCTTATGGCTTTTAATAATCCTGTTTTGTAAGGTTATTTCATTTGCCTTGAGATAGATGCAAAAAGTATTCTCTTTGATTAGTTTTCTGTTTTTTTCAGAAACCAAGGCTCCTCCACCAAGAGAGAGTACATGATTTTGACCTTTATTAACAGAGATGAATTGTTCAAGAGCCTCCTCTTCTACCTTTCTGAATTCAGCCTCTCCTTTGGTTGCAAAAAGAGTCTCAATTGTCTGAGAACATTTGTGTTCAATAATTTTATCAAGATCGGTATACTTGCAATATAAAAACAACGATAGCCTTTCGGCAATTGTGCTCTTACCTACACCCATAAAACCTGTCAGGGCAATTATCATAATCTTTAGTTTAGAAGAGGGTAGGCGATGGGTCTGTTTGATGAGGAGTATCAGTATCTTTTTCAGTTGAATCCGGCTCGATTTCATCTGCAACATTTGAAAGATCACCTCCGTTTTCAATTATCTCAATATTACTCTCCTTTTGAAGAGGTTCGATAAATGAAACGTTTCCAACTTCGAATGTAGTAATTCTCTTTCCCTTTGCCCTAAAGCTCTTGCATGCAATAAATTCATCGGCATCAATAACTTCAGCCATGCGTTTATGGTGTTTGCCGGTAAAGTTAACCTCTATCCGAGGATACCTGTCCGAGGATATTGCAACCATGTATGAACCGGGAGAGTCACCAATAAAAAGTTGTACAGTATTGTCATTTGGTTCGAAGCAGAATCTTTTGAGATAGAACGAAGACTGTTCTCCATCAAAGTATAATGCAGTATAAATCTTGTGATAATCAAGTTTTTCTATTGAAAAAATATCTCCCTGATATCTGTTGCTCAGATCAAAGTTTGTGGTGTAGTATTCACCGTTTTTGCAAATTACCAAAATGTGGTCATCTGCCAGGAACTCACCCAGAAACTGACCTCTGGAATCGGTGTTAAGTCTGTTTATGTCAAGATCAAACCAAATAGATTGCCCTCCGAATTGTGAAATCCCCTTTGACTTAAGCTGTATTTTATGGATAGGATTTTTACTCAGAATATTACCCATAGAGCCTCTGCCTTTTATAGCAAGCGCAGCAAAATCGAATTCAAAAATGAGCTTTTTGAGTTTAGGCCGAGGCTTTAAAAAGATCTTAAGAACCTCTGCTTCGCCATTAGGATTTGAGGTAAACCAGAGAACCTGACTGCCCTCTTTACCCTGTGACAGGTCGTACTCCTTATCTCTTGTAACACCGGTCACAGCAAATCGCTTTACAAAAACCTCACCCCCCTTGCCATTGCGATATACAGCGTTGTAAATGGTTCTCTCATCATTTCTGATAAATACCCCAACATGAATAATATCTCTTCCCACAAATTGCTTCTCTGCAATCCTGGAAACAGAGTACTTTCCATTTTTGAGGAAGACTATAATATCATCAATATCCGAACACTCGCAGACAAATTCTGCATTCTCATCCCTTTTGAGATCCATTCCCACAAAACCCTCTGTGCGATTTACATATAATTTTGCATTGGCTGCAACAACCTTGGTCGCATGAATGGTTTCGAAACTACATAGCTCTGTTTTTCTGGGGTATGCAGCCCCGTATTTTTTCTTAAGCTGAGTGTAATACTTAATGGTGTATTGCGTAAGGTGTTCAAGGTTGTAATTAACCTCTTCCATCTCAGCCTCAATTTTTAAGATGGCATCTTCCAGTTGCTTGACGTCAAACATAGAAATTTTCCTAACCGGCTTCTCTACCAGTTTAAGAACATCTTCCCTTGTAACCTCCCGTTTTAGATTCTTCTCATATTTTTTAAGCTCTTCCTCAACAGTCGCAAGCTGATCCTCCCAACTTTTAGCATCCTTCTCAAGTAACCGGTACACCCTCTCTTCAAAGAAAATCTTCTCCAAAGATGTGTAGTGCCAGTTATCATTCAGCTCTGCAAGACGAATATCAAGTTCCATCTTGAGAAGCGATCTTGTTTTGTCGGTATTGTGCCTGAGTATAACATCTACCCCTATGAAATGAGGATTGTTTTCTACAATAACACAGGCATTTGGCGAAATTGAAGTTTCGCACTCGGTGAATGCATAGAGAGCATCTATCGTTTTGTCAGGAGAGACATCGTTGTGAAGATGGACAACAATCTCTGCACCATCAGAAGTATTGTCGTCAACTTTACGGATTTTAATCTTTCCCTTATCGTTTGCCTTAAGTATTGATTCTATGAGCTTAGAGGTTGTCAGTCCGAAAGGCAACTCTGTTATGACAAGCGTTTTTTTATCAAGTTTTGAAATTCTTGCCCTGACTTTAACCGCGCCACCACGTAACCCCAGGTTGTATTTGCTGCAGTCTGCCAGTCCACCGGTAGGAAAATCAGGATAGAGTTCAAAGTCCTCCCCTTTAAGATAGGCAACAGAAGCATCTATTAGTTCGTTGAAGTTATGAGGAAGTATTTTAGAGGCAAGTCCTACGGCAATACCCTCAACCCCCATTGTAAGCAGAAGAGGAAACTTTGCCGGAAGGCTAACCGGTTCCTGGTTTCTTCCGTCGTACGACTTCATCCATCCTGTGGTCTTGGGATTGAAAAGGACTTCGTTTGCGAATTTAGTCAGACGAGCCTCAATATAACGTGGAGCAGCCGCACTGTCACCGGTAAGTGTGTTACCCCAGTTACCCTGACAGTCAACCAGAAGGTCTTTCTGACCTATTTGCACAAGTGCGTCACCTATTGATGCATCACCATGCGGATGGAACTGCATGGTGTGACCTATAATGTTGGCAACCTTATTGTACCTGCCGTCATCCATTCTTTTCATAGAATGGAGTATCCTCCTCTGAACAGGCTTAAGACCATCATCAATATGTGGGACGGCTCTTTCGAGAATTACATAAGAGGCATAATCGAGGAACCACTCTTTGTACATCCCGGTTATCTTGTACCTTTTGTCTCCCTCGTTTATGAGTTTATCATACTTACTGCTCTCGGCCGTATCTTCAGAAATTTCCAAAGGTTCTTCCGCCTCGAAATCGAAATCAAGATCTGGGTTGCTCATTTTTTAATAAAAAAAATCTATCTAATCCTGGATGTACCCGAATTGTCTGAGTTTTCTGTCGTCTTCGCGCCAATCGGGATTTACTTTCACAAATATCTGTAAAAATACCCTTTTTTCAAAAAAGGTTTCCATATCTTTTCTGGCCAGCGTTCCAATTCTTTTAAGTGCTTCACCACCTTTGCCAATGATAATGCCCTTCTGGGAATCTCTTGTGACATAGATGATTGCCTCGACATGATATATATCTTCTGACTCTTTAAATGCCTCTATAACAACTTCTGTGCAGTATGGCACCTCCTTGGAATAGTGCAATAGAATCTTTTCGCGGATTATCTCACTCGCAAAAAACCGGAGGTTTCTGTCTGTAAACTGATTTTTATCATACCAAGCCTCATTTTCTGGGATCAGCTCCAAAATTCTGTTAAAAATCGCATCCAGATTGAATTTCTCCTGTGCAGAAATTGGAAATATCTCGGCATTTGGCAGAATTTCGCGCCATGCATTGTATATCTCTTCAAGCTCTGCCTGATTACTCAAGTCTATTTTATTGATTACAAGAAGAACCGGGGTTGATATATCTTTAAGGCGGTTGATGAAGTCAAGGTTTTTTTTACTCTTCTCAACTACATCGGTAACATACAATATAACATCAGCGTCTGAAAATGCAGAGCGTACAAAACTCATCATACTCTCTTGCAATTTGTAGTTAGGCCGTAAAATACCCGGAGTATCGGAATATACAATCTGATAATCCTCTCCGTTTACAATGCCCATTATACGGTGTCTGGTTGTTTGAGCTTTGGCTGTAACAATTGACAATCTTTCGCCAACCAGAGCATTCATAAGCGTAGATTTGCCAACATTTGGGTTTCCCACTATGTTGACAAATCCTGACTTATGATTTTTTTTAGTTTCCGGAGAACTATTCATAGGCACCCATCTTTAGAAGAGATACTTCTACATCGGTAAGAAAGCGCCACTGTCCTCTTTTAAGGTTCTTTTTGGTAAGCCCAGCAAAAAAGACTCTGTCAAGTTTCTTAACCTTATATCCAAGGTGTTCGAATATTCTTCTCACAATCCTGTTTTTACCCGAGTGAATCTCAAGACCAACCTGACTGTTCTCTCCATCAACATAGGAAAGAGCGTCTGCGTGAGCCTCTCCATCTTCAAGGTTAACACCCTTAAGAATCAGATCAAAATCTGATCCGGAAAGATTTTTATCAAGATGGACATGGTATATTTTCTTTTGCATGTTTGACGGATGAGTAAGCTTCTCTGCCATTTCTCCATCGTTTGTCAGCAATAGTACACCGGTAGTTGATTTGTCAAGGCGGCCAACAGGGAATACCCTCTGGCTGCATCTGCCTTCAATCAGGTCCATAACGGTTTTATCAGCATTGGGATCAGACATTGTGGTTACAAAGTCTTTAGGTTTATTCATAACAATGTAAACCTTCTCTTCTCCCTTAAGCCTCTCTCCGTTGAATCTTATATCGTCGTTATGTGAAACTTTTATTCCAAGTTGAGTTACAATTTCACCATTTATAGAAACCAATCCTGCCTCAATATATTCGTCAGCCTCTCTTCTTGAGCATACGCCCGAATTTGCAATAAACTTGTTTAGTCTAATGTTTCCGGTGTCCGGTTTATATACACCAGGAGTTGCTTTGCTCTTTCTGACTCTCATTTTTGGAGTACGATCACTCACAAATGAGTCCTCGTCAAAAAATGATTTGTGCTGACCTTCGACATAAGGTTTGCGTTCTGTTTCGTAAGGTTTTTGTTCCCCTTCGAAAGGCTTATGCCCTCTTACAAATGGTCTACGCTCTCCATCGAATGGCTTACGATCTCTGTCATATGGTTT
>Ga0351858_1143_pt1 | contig 13591 bp, 13 predicted proteins | sample BONcelFGM3001D10_FD_206797 | JGI IMG/M metagenome (GOLD analysis project Ga0351858, IMG submission 206797) | Enriched cells from coal bed in the Powder River Basin, Montana, United States - BONCAT cells FGM rep2 HSBNCT.FGM.300.1.D10 ... | reverse complement strand
CACATCTCAGGGCACGAAGATGCCAAGGGCGAATTGGGACGTCTTGGTGAAGTATCAAGTACCCATGCCCTGCCAACCATTCCTTGGCCAATTCAATGAATTCATGTACGACATCGTGAATCAACTTCACAATTTCGTTTTTCGAAATCAAACCCTCCGCCGCACCCGCGATTTACTTTTACCTCGTCTTATCTCCGGCGAGGTGGATGTGTCCGAACTGGATATCTCCGTTTCCGAGGAGGTAGACGATTGAATCCATCTTTTGTGTACCCAAATCCAACCCCCATTTATCACATTACACCGATAGCCAATCTGCGCCTAATACTTGAAGCCGGGGGTATATGGGCAAAACGGGTGTTGGATCAGGAGGATACCGGTTATACCAACATGGCCCATCAGTCGATACAGGATCGCCGTGCTAACACTTCTGTGCCGTGCATACCGGGCGGAATACTGCACGATTATGTGCCGTTTTTTTTTGCTCCACGTTCGCCTATGTTGTATACGATATCCAGTGGTAATGTCGTCGGATTCTCCGGCGGACAGGTTTCAGTTGTTCATATTGTATCGACGGCACAAAGTGTGAATAACGCTGGGCTGAGGTTCGTATTTTCGGATGGGCATGGGATTATGGCCTTTACCGAATTCTTTTCAGATTTGGCCGATCTCGATAAGATAGACTGGGATATCATGTCAACCAACTACTGGGCTGATACCAATGACGACATGGATCGTAAGCGCAGACGCCAGGCTGAGTTTCTGGTTTATGAACGATTTCCAGTCAATTTGATACTGAAAATAGGCGTTATTAACCAGTTGAAAAAAATCGAAACAGAGGCAATGCTTGCCGAATTTGACTTGACCATTCCTGTGGTGATCAGTGCTGACTGGTATTACTGAAACGAGGAGGCGTTATGATTGAACTCACGCATGGCAACCTGCTTGAAGCTGATGTTGAAGCCCTCGTGAATACGGTGAATTGCGTTGGGGTGATGGGCAAGGGGATTGCATTGCAATTTAAACAGGCCTTCCCGGATAACTATTCATATTATGCAAAAGCCTGCAAGAGTGGGCAGATGCAGCCTGGACGAGTCCTGGTTTATAAGACCGGCAGCATCTTTAACCCCAAGTTTATAATTAATTTCCCCACCAAACGCCATTGGAAGGGAAAGTCAAAGATGACGGACATTGATGCAGGTCTGGTGGATTTGAAATCTCAGATTCAACTTCTTGGCATCCGCACCATAGCGATTCCACCGCTTGGGGCGGGGTTAGGGGGATTGAACTGGTCGGAGGTGAAGGATCGGATAGAATCAACCTTCGCCGATTTGACCGACATACAGGTACTCTTGTATGAGCCCAAAGGTTCGCCTTTAGCTGAGAAGATGCCGGTAGGAACCAAAGAACCAAACATGACTCCCGGACGGGCTTTGTTGATTCGTCTCCTGGATATCTATGGGCGCCAAGGTTACCGGCACAGTCTTTTAGAAGTGCAAAAACTTGCTTATTTCCTGCAAGAAGCAGGCGAACCAATGCGTCTGAAATTTCAGGCGCATCATTTTGGCCCATACGCTGATAACCTCCATCACGCACTGCAACATATTGAGGGGCATTTTATCAGGGGATATGGTGATCGCTCAGCAAAGGCAGAGATCCGATTGATGCCGGATGCAATGGATCGGGCTGTAGATTTCCTGAAGAACAATACAGAGGCTGAAGAACACCTTGAGCGCGTAAAAAAACTTATCGAGGGGTTCGAAACTCCCTACGGAATGGAGCTGCTCTCCACAGTGCATTGGGTAGTAAAACATGAGAAATGTAAATTTTGTGATTTTGACGCAATCCGAATGAAAGTGGAATCGTGGAACAAACGGAAGCAAACCCTAATGAAACCGCAGCATATCCATAAGGCGTTACAACGGTTGGAACAGCAGGGATGGGTGTCGGCCTGAATTGCCGACCACATCGAGGTTTTCAATACAAACCTTAAAACCCGAAGAAACGGTACCGAACTCCTGGGGTCGGGCTGCGTTCTTATTCTGACAAGGAACCACAACATGAACCCCTTCTGCTACATCGCAGACGCTTTGGTGGAGCAATCCGGCATCACCCAGCAGTTGGAATAGGGCGTCGCCAGTCCCGAGGATTGTAATTCATGAACGGCGCTATGCGAATCTATGGGCTGGATTTTACCAGAATCACTTCATCCTTGGACAGCGTTATTGGTAACCAGGCAGCATACCAAGCTGAAATTGAGGAAAGAGTACGAGATGTATTTGAAAACAGACCGTAGAAAAGCTGAAGCCGCCCGGAAGGACGGCTTCGTAACTCCTTTTACACATGGTAAATGAGCGGACATGCCCGAATCCAGGACATTGCGCACAATTGCGATCCGCCGGTCAAGATCCTGCTTCAACGCATTGGTGATGTCATCGTGGTGACGGTCCGCGAGAGCGACGCAAAGCCGGTGCAATGCAGCGATGGTTATTTCTGGCGGCAGGGCGCCGTTACCCAGAAGCTCAGCCGCGATGAGATTCGGGATCTGTTCCGCAGTGAAGGGTCCATCCGCTTCGATACGTCTGTCTGTTTGAAGTTCCGCTATCCTCAGGACTTCGATCGGGAGAAGTACAATGCCTGGTTCCGGCTGAGCGGCATCACCGGCCAGCCAGGCACTGAGGACGTCCTGGTCAACATCGAGGCGGCCGAACGATCCGGCGCCAAGCTGCTTTTCCGCAATGCCGGGGTTCTCTTCTTCGCCAAAAATGTGCAACACTTCTTCAACCAGGCGTACATCACCTGTCTCCTTGCGAAGGGAACAGACAAAGTGCACATCCTGGACCGCAAGGATTTTGCCGGCGGTATCGTTTCGGATATTGAGGATAGCCTGCGTTTCATCGAGCGCAACACCCGAACGGCTTATCGGATTGAAGGGCTGCGCCGGGAGGATGTCCCGGAATACCCGATGAAAGCTCTGCGCGAAGCCATCACCAATGCGGTCATGCATCGCGACTGGTTCATGGAGGGGGCCAATGTTTTCGTGGAGATCTATACTGACCGGATCGAGATATCCAGCCCCGGAGGCCTGCCCAAGGGGATGAAGTTCTCCGACCTCGGCCGGAAGAGCATCCGCCGCAATGCCCTTATTGCTGACCTGCTCCACCGCATTACCTTCATCGAAAAGGCCGGAACCGGGATCAATCGCATGCGCGAGGAGGCGCGTGAGCAGGGCTGTCCGGCGCCGGTCTTCGAGGAAAACGGCTTTTTCACCGCGATCTTCCGTCCGAATCCGGAGATGCGGGCGCTGGCGGGCGCCAAGGAGGGACCAAGTACCCTCCAAGTACCCCCCAAGTCGCGGAACAAATTGGGACCATGTTGGGATCAAGTTGGGACCAAGTCCAGATCCTCGATAAATGCCTTCATGACAGTCAGATAAAGGAATTAATGGCACTGGCAGGGCGAACCAACAGGACCAAGTTCAGGGACCAAGTCTTGAAGCCGCTCATCGAAGCCGGGTTCATCGAAATGACCGTTCCCGACAAACCCCGCAGTTCGAAGCAGCGGTACCGCACCACCCCCGCCGGCCATGCGTTTCTTGCAAACGCTGAAAAGGATACCCAGCCATGACCCCTCCTATCGGCTACACCGAAGATGCCCTGGTCGAGCGACCGGCCATTTCCCTGCTGGCGGATCTGGGCTGGGAGACCGCCAACGCCCTTCACGAATTTGACCACGGCGCGAGTACCCTGGGCCGCGAGACCCGGACCGAAGTCATCCTTACCGTTCGTCTGCGCTCAGCTTTGCAGCGGCTCAATCCGGATGCGCCGCATGAAGCCATCGGCCATGCCATCGAGGAATTGACCCGCGACCGCTCTCGCATGAGCATGACGGCCGCCAACCGGGAAATCTACCACCTGCTCAAAAATGGCGTTCGGGTCCCGGTTCCCGACCCCGAGGGCGATGCCGAGACAGTGGAAGTGGTCCGGGTGATGGATTGGGACAATCCGACCCATAACGACTTTCTGCTTTGCTCCCAGTTCTGGATCACCGGTGATATGCACACCCGCCGGGCGGATCTGGTGGGCTTTGTCAATGGCCTGCCATTGGTTCTGATCGAACTCAAGGCCGCTCACCGTCGCCTGGAGACCGCCTTCACCGGTAACCTGCGAGACTACAAGGACACCGTCCCTCAGCTCTTCTGGCCCAATGCCCTGATTATTGTTTCCAATGGCAGTCAGAGCCGTGTGGGCAGCATTACGGCCGGTTGGGAGCACTTCGCCGAGTGGAAAAAGGTAGGCAGCGAAATTGAAATGGGCCGGGTGTCTCTGGAAACCATGCTGCGGGGCGTCTGCAATCCGGCCCGGCTGTTGGATCTGGTGGAAAACTTCACCCTGTTTCAGGAAGTCCCCGGCGGCCTGATCAAGCTGACAGCCAAGAACCACCAGTATCTGGGTGTGAATAACGCGATCAGGGCGCTGATCGCGACCCTCACCCCGACCCTCTCCCAAGAGGAGAGGGAGCAAAAGGGGGATAAGCGGCATTATCGGGGAGGATACGATTTCAGTGGACTATTGGAGCGGGCCAGAGAATTGCGCCAATGTCAGACCCCAGCGGAACAGGTAATGTGGACTCTGTTGCGAAATCGCCAGCTTCTCGGTTTCAAGTTTCGCCGCCAACATCAAGTCGGCGATTACATTGCTGACTTTTACTGTCGTGAAGCAAATTTGGTGGTCGAAGTCGATGGTGCCGTTCACGCAACTGACGAAAAACGACTTAAAGATCGAAAAAAAGATGCCTACTTCAACGGCTTGGGTTTGCATGTGGTTCGCGTTCCAAACCACATCGTTCTAAAAAACCCTGATGAAGCCTTGGAAGCCATCATCACTTCACTCCCATCTCCCCTCTCTCCCTTTGGGAGAGATTCGAGTGAGGGCAACACGCCGCGTGCGACCGGCGGTCGGCTCGGCGTGTTCTGGCATACCCAGGGCAGCGGTAAAAGTGTCGCGATGATGTTCTTTGCCCAGAAGGTACTTCGCAGGATACCGGGCAACTGGACATTTGTGGTGGTCACGGACCGGCAGGAACTGGATGGTCAGATATACAAACACTTCGCATCGGCAGGCGTGGTAACCGAAGGCCGCGCCCAGGCCGAAAGCAGCAGGCACCTGCGGCAGTTGCTTGCTGAGGATCATCGCTATGTCTTTACCCTGATCCACAAGTTCCGCACGGAGAAGGGTGAGGCGCATCCGGTACTCTCAAAGCGGCGGGATATCATCGTCATCACGGATGAGGCCCACCGGAGCCAGTACGACACACTGGCGCTTAACATGCGAACGGCGCTGCCGGGCGCCGCTTTTCTGGCATTTACCGGAACACCCCTGATTGTAGGTGAGGAAAAGACCCGGCAGGTCTTCGGCGATTACATCAGCGTCTATGACTTCCAGCAGTCGGTGGCTGATGGCGCCACGGTGCCCCTTTACTACGAAAACCGTATCCCCGAACTGCAACTGATCAACGATGACCTCAACGAGGATATGGAGAGACTGCTGGAAGAAGCAGAACTGGATGAATCCCAGGAAAAGAAGCTGGAACGGGAATTTGCCAGGGAATACCATTTGATTTCCCGGGACCCCCGGTTGGAAGCAATCGCCAGAGATCTGGTGGACCACTTCACCGGACGCGGATTTCAGGGTAAGGCCATGATGATCTGTATCGACAAAGCCACGGCCATCCGCATGTACGATAAGGTGAAAAAGCATTGGAACGACAAGGTTTTGGGACTGAAAACGGAGCTGAAAAGTCGGAACGGCCGCACTGGGGTGCGGCGGTCCCGGTCCTTGGAGGAGATCGAAGAAAACATTACCCGGATGGAAGAAACCGATATGGCAGTGGTGGTTTCGCAGGGGCAGAACGAAATTGCTGAGATGAACGAGAAGGGGTTGGATATCCGTCCGCACCGCAAACGCATGGTGGATGAGGATCTGGAGACCCGGTTCAAGAATCCGGAAGACCCCTTCCGTCTGGTCTTTGTCTGCGCCATGTGGATGACAGGCTTCGATGTGCCGAGTTGTTCGACCCTCTACCTCGACAAACCCATGCGAAACCATACCTTGATGCAGACCATCGCCCGTGCCAACCGGGTCTATCCTGGCAAGGTGAGCGGCCTGATCGTGGACTATGCCGGAGTGTTCCGCAACCTGGAACGGGCGCTGGCCATCTATGGGGCTGGTGGCGGAAGCGGTAAAAAGCCGGTGGAGGACAAGACTGCATTGGTAGCGGCGCTCCGGCAGGTACTATCAGAAATCCGGAGCTTGTGTCAGGTACAAGGGGTGAACCTTGCGGCAATCCAGACCGCCCAGGGATTTACCCGCATCGGTCTGCTCGATGACGCCGTAGAGGCTCTGGTGGTATCCGAAGAGATCAAGCGCCGATATCTTGATTTGGCCAACGCAGTGCAGCGACTTTACAAGGCCGTGCTGCCCGACTCGACCGCGGGGGCGTTTGCCGCAGAGATATCTCCAATTCAGGTTATTGCAGATAAAATCCGGGCACTGATACCGACGGCGGATATCTCACTGGTCATGCAGCAGGTGGAAGGGCTGCTCGACTGCTCCATCGCCACGGAGGGCTACGTCATCCGCGAGGCTGACACCCCCTATGGTAACGAGCATTGGATTGACCTGAGCAATATTGATTTTGAGAAGCTGGCAGAAAAATTCAAGACAGGCCGGAAGCGCACGGTCAACGAGAAACTCAAAGGGACAGTGGCGCAGAAGCTCATGGCCATGGTCCGGCTCAACCGGACCCGCATGGATTATCTGGAAAGATTCCAGGAGATGATCGACGCCTATAATGCCGGCAGCCTCAATGCCGAGGAGTTCTTCCAGCAACTGGTGACCTTTGCCCAAAGCCTGAGTGAAGAAGAGCAGCGGGGCGTGGGCGAACAGTTGAATGAAGAAGAATTGGCCCTCTTTGACCTTTTGACCAAACCGCAGATTGAGCTGAGTGGTTCGGACCGGGAGAAGGTCAAAGCTACCGCCAGAGATCTTCTGGATACACTTAAATCAGGGAAGCTGGTTCTTGATTGGCGCAAACGTCAGCAGTCCCGGGCCGAGGTTCGGGTGACCATCGAGAAAATGCTGGATCTGGGCCTGCCCAGGGCCTACACCCCGGAACTGTTCGATCAAAAAACGACGGCTGTTTTTCAGCACGTCTATGATGCGTATTTTGGCGCGGGGCACAGTGTGTATGCAATGGCATGACGCAGTGAATGGGGTGCGCTACCGATTTCTCGCCAGTTGCTTTCCGCCACATAAAGACTGTAATTTAAGACAAACAGGTTATGATTGCCCGCCGAAGGGCAATTTCCCGTTGGTAAAAACAATAGGGGAATCAGACGGTTCCCCTCTTCAAACAGGAGGTGTACCATGATAAAGCCAATTCCGGAAGGATATCAAACCATCACACCAATGTTCATATCCAAGGATGCCCGCAAGTCCATGGAATTCTACAAAAAGGCCTTCGGTGCAGAAGAGCGGTTCTTCATGGCGGGGCCAGACGGCAAGGGTGTAATGCACGCCGAGATCCAGATCGGTACTTCAATCATCATGATAGGCGAAGAAAACCCGACGTGTCCCAGTAAAAGTGCAGAAACCATGGGCGGCTCCCCCGTCAGTTTTTATATTTATGTCGAAAACGTCGACGAGGCATTCAAGATCGCAGTTGACGCGGGCGCCAAGGTTGGGATGCCTGTCGAGGACATGTTCTGGGGCGATCGAATGGGTACTGTGCAAGACCCATTCGGATATACCTGGAGCCTCGCCAGCCATACCAAGGACCTGACGCCGGAGGAAATCCAGGAGGGCGAGAAGGCCTTTTTCGCCAAGATGGCAGAAAAAATGTGAAAACATTGTGAAAGCGAGGATAGCGTTTTGAGAAAGTTTGCATCTGTGGCTTCCATAATCTTTTTATGTATGATGCCAGAGATCTTGTGGGCGGATGAAGGAACGAATGCAATCCCGCCAACCGGATTTTATCTTTCATTCAGTCCATCAGCGGTGGTCCCTTTTTCCGTGGATACAACTTCTCCAAGCCTTTCACCCGGAAACATAGAGACCCGATGGGGAGGTGGCATAAGCACTGGTCTGGGATACCGATACGAAGACTTCAAGATCGAGGGCGAGGTCACGTACGGTCGAAGCGATGCGGATCACGTTAGCTTCTCCGGCGGTGGCGGAGATCTTTCGGGTTATTTTGAAATGTGGGGGGCGACGGTTAATTTTTATTACGACGTTCCAACAGGGACCCGGTTGAGACCCTATTTGGGAACCGGCTTGGGCGGCATCCATCTCCAGGCCCATGATATTACACTGGCCGGTTTTCCCCCGACCCGGGGGACCAACACACTTTTTACCTACAAACTCATGGCGGGCGTTTCCTACGCACTGACGGATGCATATAGCCTGCTATTGGGATATCGGTTCATGGGTATGGGCGAGCAGGATTATGAAACAGGGGGGATTCCCCTGCACGGAGATTCCATACATCTCCATGCAATTCAAATGAGCATGCGTTTCTATTTCTGAGAGCCTGTTTGAAAATTGCTGGATCAGGCCTGATATAACAAGGCGGAAAGCGCATCAAAAGCGGAGCAAACAACGAAGGTGTATGAGCATTTTGAGGTGCTTTCCAACGCAGTTTGCGGGCCTCAGACGGAATCTTCAAACAGGCTCTCAATGTCAATTGTCAGCGGCGAAGGTATTACACTGATTGATGTCTCCGGATTCAAGACCCCTCCGGAACCAGTACACCCGCTGTTCTGACGTGCCGTGGGTAAAAGTGTCGGGCACGACGTAACCCTGGGTCTTTCGCTGGAGCCGATCATCTCCGATTGCACTGGCGGCATTCAATGCCTCTTCAATATCTCCGGCTTCCAGTATCTGACGGGCTTTGTCTGCATGATTTGCCCAAATACCGGAAAAACAGTCTGCCTGAAGTTCCTGCTTTACCGAAAGCCGGTTACGATCCGCGCTACCCATCCGGTTTCCTGCCTCACGAACCTGATTGGAAATTCCCAGAAGCGTTTGAACATGATGTCCCACTTCATGGGCAATGACATAGGCCTGGGCAAAATCACCCGGGGCTTTAAAACGGTCTTTCAATTCCCGATAAAAGCTCAGATCGATATACACTTTCTGGTCGGCCGGACAGTAAAAGGGTCCTACCGCAGCATCTGCAAAACCACAGGCTGAGCTTACCGAGCCCGTAAACAAAACAAGCTTGGGTTCAACATAGGTCTTCCCACCGCGTCGAAACAGTTCCACCCAGGTATCCTCTGTGTCGGCCAATACGACAGAAATAAATTCCGCCAGCCGGTCTTCGTCCGCTGGCCTGGCCTGGGGTTGTGTTTGAACGCGGGTTCCAGGATCGACAGGATTCTGCTCCAGAATAATTGAGGGATCAACGCCAAAATAGAGAGCAACCAGAACCAGAATAATTGTTCCGATTCCGCCGCCAATTTTTCCGCGGCCCATCTGAATTCCTCTTCGATCTTCCACATTTCCGCTTCTCCTGCTGTCTAACCAGCGCATCGCACATCTCCTTCAACAGTTATGGGTGGGGCTGTGTGTCACGATATATTCCGGTGTATTATCGGAAACAATCACATATCAGCCGCCTGGGCCTGTCGGCCGGATGGAATTTTCAATCTGTTTCTTCTTACGGATAATACCCTTTATTGTCGAAATCAATAAAAATGATTCCTGATTGATTCACCTGTCTTTTTTCTTCAGATAATTCTATAGCTTCCCCTGTTTATGCGCTTATATTCTAAAATTACAGAATTCACGTTGATTATCATTGCGTATTTTGCCATTAAATCAATCTATAGCTTTCAAGATAAAGATTTTGGGAAGGCAGCAGGGAGGGGATAGGCCTTTTGGGGCCATCCCCGACCGATAACGCACCCAAAATCTTTATCTTGAAAGCTATAAATTGCAAATGAACCGGAGTGGTTACAATGTCCGATTATTACACAACACATTTTATGGATTACCATCAGAAAACTGTTTCTGTTATCCCGCTCTTTCTGCGACCCTTTATCGACCGGCTTGAAAAAGGCTCTTCCATTCTGGATGTAGGCTGCGGCAGTGGAAGAGATCTGCTCTTCCTCAAGAAAGCCGGTTTTGCTGTAACCGGTTTTGAAAAATCACCCGGCCTTGCCCACATGGCCGAAGTTCATAGCGGATGCAACGTCATTCGGGGGGACTTTGAAACCGATTGTTTTGCTTCCTGAGCGCCCTCTTTCGGTCTATCTGGTGGTCAATGCAACATCGGTATCCAGCCCTGATGAGGCTCCAGAATTGGCAAAACTGGTGAACCGACTCCAATTACCAATTTGTGAAATGGTGATTGATCTGAATTACGGTCGCTCTCGTAATTTTTGGCAGGACATGGCGCAAAACAAAGGTATCCCGTTTATGGACGGTCTTTCCTCCCTTGCAAACCAGGCCAAACGCACGTTTGCCCTCTGGACTGGAATTGATGTCAAACCTGAAGTGGTTGTAACGGCAATTCAAGGTTCGTCTTCGGACATCTAAAAACAGTCAACGAGTTTGTTAAAATTCAAATCCCCAACGAACATCGACCGAACAGCGCTATAGTATTATCCGGAACACTAACTGACTTGCATCAATCGAAACCAGTCAGCAATAAAATTCAACCTGTGCGGTTAACTTTTTGATAAAACGGTTCAACATCGTTTTTGCCTTACGCTTATCCATGGTTAGGCTGACACAGGATATCTCTGAAGTTCTTTTGAAGCGGCCGCAAAAAAACCGCCTTGGTGGTCTGCTGTCTTTTTTTTTCTGTGCCATGCAGACTGTAACCGACAGTCGTTCCTGCTTCCAGCCAATTGGCCGCTTTGTAGCAGGTCCCGCGAAATCGATTCCGTTCCACAAAGGATTCCAACAACACAGGCCTGCGGTTATACCGGGTTTCCCAGTCCTGCCCCACTCTTCGACCAATGGTGCCAAGTATGGCGGAAGCGAGATTCGGAACCTTTACCCAAGGAAGGATCAGAAAACGGGAGTTGTTGATCACCCGGGGCTTTAAAACGGTCTTTCAATTCCCGATAAAAGCTCAGATCGATATACACTTTCTGGTCGGCCGGACAGTAAAAGGGTCCTACCGCAGCATCTGCAAAACCACAGGCTGAGCTTACCGAGCCCGTAAACAAAACAAGCTTGGGTTCAACATAGGTCTTCCCACCGCGTCGAAACAGTTCCACCCAGGTATCCTCTGTGTCGGCCAATACGACAGAAATAAATTCCGCCAGCCGGTCTTCGTCCGCTGGCCTGGCCTGGGGTTGTGTTTGAACGCGGGTTCCAGGATCGACAGGATTCTGCTCCAGAATAATTGAGGGATCAACGCCAAAATAGAGAGCAACCAGAACCAGAATAATTGTTCCGATTCCGCCGCCAATTTTTCCGCGGCCCATCTGAATTCCTCTTCGATCTTCCACATTTCCGCTTCTCCTGCTGTCTAACCAGCGCATCGCACATCTCCTTCAACAGTTATGGGTGGGGCTGTGTGTCACGATATATTCCGGTGTATTATCGGAAACAATCACATATCAGCCGCCTGGGCCTGTCGGCCGGATGGAATTTTCAATCTGTTTCTTCTTACGGATAATACCCTTTATTGTCGAAATCAATAAAAATGATTCCTGATTGATTCACCTGTCTTTTTTCTTCAGATAATTCTATAGCTTCCCCTGTTTATGCGCTTATATTCTAAAATTACAGAATTCACGTTGATTATCATTGCGTATTTTGCCATTAAATCAATCTATAGCTTTCAAGATAAAGATTTTGGGAAGGCAGCAGGGAGGGGATAGGCCTTTTGGGGCCATCCCCGACCGATAACGCACCCAAAATCTTTATCTTGAAAGCTATAAATTGCAAATGAACCGGAGTGGTTACAATGTCCGATTATTACACAACACATTTTATGGATTACCATCAGAAAACTGTTTCTGTTATCCCGCTCTTTCTGCGACCCTTTATCGACCGGCTTGAAAAAGGCTCTTCCATTCTGGATGTAGGCTGCGGCAGTGGAAGAGATCTGCTCTTCCTCAAGAAAGCCGGTTTTGCTGTAACCGGTTTTGAAAAATCACCCGGCCTTGCCCACATGGCCGAAGTTCATAGCGGATGCAACGTCATTCGGGGGGACTTTGAAACCGATTGTTTTGCTTCCCTGAAAGTGAATGCGATCCTCCTTTCCGGAGCTCTGGTTCATGTTCCCGGTCACAGAATGGGTCATGTCCTTCAAAATATTCTAAAAGCATTACATCCCCAAGCACCTGATCGCGGGCTTGTATACATTTCTCTGAAAGAGGGTTTCGGGACTACGACGGATGAAACCGGCAGAACTTTTTACCTGTGGCAGGATGACCGGCTGAGGGTTCTGTATGACCAGTGTGGACTCGTTGTCCTTCATTTTGACCGGAATGTATCGACCATCGACAAAGACGATATCTGGCTGGGATATGTTTTGCGAAAGAACACCGGATAATTTCTAACCGCTTTAAAAATGAGTTTTCAGAAGGCAATTTGGCCGAAACCGCGAATGTTCCTGCTGCCTTCCCACGCTCAGAAATCTATGGCCTGTCTTCCCAATTTCGCAGAGCAGATGTATCCATAGGTTTTTGAAAACCTTGATGAAATTCACTGAGAAATGTATTTACTCTGTCTCGATTACAAAAATGCCAAATTGAACGGCTCTGGTCAGTTTCCGCTGAGAAGAACCCAGACGTCCATCACCAAATGGACTTTGCTTGATACCAACGATCGGTCCCTGGAACTGTTGCGTTTGATCCTGACATCCTTCAACAGCCCCGGGCATCTGAAGCGTATTCCTTTTTCGTTCAACAAACTGGTCGGCGACGGGACAGAACCGTTATTGACAATGAATTTGCGGGCACTGCACGCTTCCACAGACAAACACAATGGCCGGAACCCGGTAGTGACGGGTGGTTCGCAAATCAGTACCAGTGGAACCATTCAAAAGCCGTCGCAGACCTGGGGGAAACACTTTTTCCAGGAATTCGCCATACGGAACCCAAAGGACAGAGCCAACCCCGAACGTGATTTTATTCTGGCTTATGGAGATGATTTTGCCGTTCCCAGGGGCGACGATGCATTTGATTTCAGGGACGCGTTTTTCCGCAACCGGCGCTACCATTCTCTTTTTTCCCCTGCCGTCTCCCTGACCGATCCTGTGGCATTCCTGGCGCTTCTTTTTTTTCGTGGCGGAAAGCACAAGCGGCTTGCACCATGGCATATTCTGAATAGGATATGCCAGTTGATGGATAATTATGGTGTTCTGAATGTCCGCCATTGGCTGCAGACACCCGCCACGGCAGAACAGGAGTGGAACGCTCTCCCGGGTTGGCTGACTAAGCCTTTCACGCTCCTTCTGGATGCGGTTCGTCATACGCTGGATGCATTTCCAAAGGTGGGGACACCGGCAGACATTCCCGGTCTGATCCTGCTTCATCAATCCAGCCGCTGTTGCACGGACAATTTTTTCCCCA
>Ga0351858_1085_pt1 | contig 14814 bp, 7 predicted proteins | sample BONcelFGM3001D10_FD_206797 | JGI IMG/M metagenome (GOLD analysis project Ga0351858, IMG submission 206797) | Enriched cells from coal bed in the Powder River Basin, Montana, United States - BONCAT cells FGM rep2 HSBNCT.FGM.300.1.D10 ... | reverse complement strand
ATTTAATAGCTGCATTGATCTTTTCGAGTTCATCATTTTTATCAGCAAGTTCTTGCGATTGTTGCTCAATTTCTTCTTTCTGCTGAACAACTTCCGCTGTGCGCGAAACAATGCGTTCTTCCAATATTCGCTTTTCTTTTACCAGATTACGGTTACGAACAATAACAATTAGATATACAATTAATGCAGCAAGTAAAACATAAATCAAGATAGCCCATAATGTTAAATACCAAGGTGATAACAATTTAAACCCTACTTGTTTTGCATCTGTTGTTTCTTCAAAAATATTCTTTGCCCTTACATGGAACTTATAGTTTCCACCAGGAATATTGGTGTATTCTTTATAGGATTGAATTGTCCAATCGTTCCAACTTTCTTCAAATCCCTCCAGAAAAAACTGATAATTTATTTCATCTTTTGCGGCATGGTAGGGCGCACTAAAGTCGAAACGCAAAATATTATCCTCATAAGAAAGAACCATTTCCTTGTCCGATAGCTCAGAATGGCCTGCAAATAATACAGAGTCATTATTGATTGTAATTGCTCGTATCAAAAGCGGAAAAGGCCGGATATTTTTGTTCGCAATTGTGGGATTATAACGTATCAATCCATCTGGTCCACCAAACCAAGTGATATTATCCTTTTCAGGAAAAACAGTCCAAATAACTGCGGAAGCAATGGGTAAAAAATCATTTGATTGCTTAATGAATACTTTATTTTCATTCCTGATAAGATGAACAGAGGTTTCATCTCCATTTGTAACCCAAACATTTCCATATATATCAGGAACCATCAAGGAATACCATTCATTGGAAAGCGAATCTGCAGCGGCGATCATTTGAAAAGATTCAAATACCTGAAGCTGAGTATTATAAACATATAAACCCTTTTGAGAACTAATGACCATTTTTTGTAAGATCGGGTGAATTGTTAAGCCTTTTGACTCAGGTAATCCATTTTCTTGTCCATAAAACATAATATTATCCTGCCCTAACAGATATCTGAATACGCCCTTTGAAAGGCTGATGCCCCAAATAGCCCCGTCACCATCTGCTTGAAGATCATTCACTTCATCGTCAACACCTACAATTCTTTGATACTCCCATGAAGTACTTATTTTGCTAAGTTGAAACAAGCCTTCTGCTTCACCAACATAAGCCTTGTAGTGATCTTTTTCGGATTTTGTAATTGTTAAAGCAAAACGATCTTTAATTAGCTTGCTATTCAATTCGTTGACAGCAAACAATCCTTGTGATGTAGCCGCAACAAGTTCATCCCCAACAATCTCCAGACCCCAGCAGGCTGCAATAATATCCTTCACAGGAACAAAAATAAATAAGGCATCATCATAAAAAAACAAACCTTGGTAAGTTGCCACATATAGCTTGTTTTTGAAGCGAATCAAGTCATTGACAGCGCCTTCCAAACCTGATTTTTCATCAAAAAAACTAAAAGATGAGGGGCTTTCAATCAAGGCGACTCCATTATTAAGTGCAACAAAAAGTGTGTTTGCATTTGAGGCATACATACTTCTAACAAAACTATTTTGTAGAGAGGCCTCTTTGTCAACAATCTGGATTATTTCTCCTTTACGGTTTATTATCACCACACCTTTGCGCGAAGTACCAAATGCATATGTACCATCTGACAAGAGAAGGCCGCTTGTTACCGGATTTTTAAGAAATAAATCCTGTACAGGAGCATCAAAAGCCTCATAAATACCATTATTCAGTATCAATAAGCCTTGTGTACTCGTTGCAATAAGTATTTCATTTTCTTCGAAAGGTAGCATTGCTGTTATAACCGCTGCGTCAGATAATAGACTTCCTTTACCGGCGCTTTTGAGTGTTGTGTCGGAATATGTCATCAATCCTTTGTCCTTCAATTGAAGATACAAAACACCATTCACCTGAAATGCTCCTAAAATCGAACTTGGAGATTTCCAAAGTGTTAGCTTTTTGTCTTTTAGTGAAAAAATCAAATTTTCAGCAATAAAATGTACCGTTTCTCTGTGAATCAGAATCTGAATAATTTCCTGAAATGAAGGAGCATTCAGTGTACTGTCCATTAGACTTACAAACTTATATGCTCCTTTGGTATCAGTCTCCAGAAATCCAATTTCGCCCCTTGCTCCAACATATACTTTGTCATGTTGGTCCACCATCAATGCAGAAACTTTTGAGGTGTTCACGGTAGGAATTAATCGCCAGGTCTCACCATCATATTGCATCACTCCGGCAAAATTTCCTACATAGAGGATTCCCTTTTGATCTGTTGTAATGGCAAAATTTTGTGCATGTGCATGGTAATCTATCGTACTATAATTCTTTACAAAAGGGAATCCTGTTTCATTCTTCATCTGCCCCATCATGTTGTAGGACAGTGCAATAAAAAGGATTGAGATGATCAACTTATTCATGGTTCATCAATTAATCAGTTATGAATATTAAAACTGAATAGCTTTTCCGATAACTCTTCGGTGTACAAAATGCGTTCGTACAAAACTCCTGAAGGAAAAACAATGGGAGTTCCGTCCCCGGAATAGATAATATCTGATTGAATTTCCGGATTATTAATTACACTTTTATTTCCGTTTTTTAAGAACTGGATACAAGGAAACTGGCTCAAAATATCAGCGATTACACTCTCTGGTAATGTAGAAAACAAGTCAGTATTCTTCATCAATTCAATTTTTTCAAAAAAAAGTAGTTCTTGTTTTTCCAAGCGCTTGCTTACTGAGGCAGCAATTAACTGAGATTCTCTGCTACCACTTTTCGAAAGTATTTTTACCCGTTCTAAAAACACATCCTTATCTCGTTGAGATAATGCCCAAGCTGCTGATTCACTAAGGAGTGGATCAGGATGCAGTATGTTTGTTGTTAATGCACACTCAATTTCTGGGTAATCTTTAAATCGTTCATCCGCCATAAAACGAAGCACACAGGCTTTGGTATAACGACTTGTGAAAGTGTATTCCTGGTTTAAGATATCAATAAGCCGATCAATTGCTTCCATCTTTTGCTGTGGGAAGCGGAGTATAAACCGATTCAATCGTTCTTGAATCGATAAATCTTCAAATACTGGGAAGAAAATTTCCTTGATATCTGAGCTAATTAACATATCCCCAATTTCCAAAGCGTAAACTTTAGCATTACCGTCCTTACTTTCAATATGTTCACGAATATGATGAATGGTTTTGGCATCATACATAAGCGAAAGCAGCATAAAAACCTGTTCTTTGTAGTCGTCCATTTCGGTGAGTAAGGCCATTTTGAGCTCAAAGGCATCTTCAGTTTTTTCGAGGTCGTTTAAAGTAGCTAAAATCCAGAGGATATAAGCAACTGATTCTTCGATAAAGCCTTTCATAATTGGCACTTCCGATGCAGTAGCCTTATATTTTTTTGATCCTAAAGCGCTGAAAACCTTACGACGTAAGTCTTTGTTGGGGATGACCATCTTTTCTCGAAGGATCTTGATTGTCTTTTGACTGTCAATTTGTTCATAGATGCTTAAAATCCGCATCTGAAGCCAAATTTTATTATTAGATTTTTCGAATAATTTTTCAAGTTCAGGAAGAATTGGTTCGCCAACCTGTTCAATAGCAATCGTTGCTGCAGCTGAAAATACGGGATCGGCCAATTGTTCTGTGATAAAAGGCCAAAGCTCATAGCGTTTGATTCTGCCGCAGGCAATAATCGCAGCCTTTTTTACCTCAGGATCAGTATCTTTTGATAATGCTTGCAACAAACGGATGGTATTATATCTACCTGAAGAGCCTAAAAGTCTTGCGGTGTCGAGCCTTCTTCTGGGATTTTCAGATCTACAATTTACTTCCATTTCATCAAAAGAACAATTTTCTGCTTTCTTCAGCTCGTTGATAGTCTCTTGGATTGCTATTTGCAAATCAGGAGAAAACTTATCGAATTTTAAACTATTCAAAAAAGGAAGAGCAGTAAGAACATTCCTTTCAACAAAAAGATATAATAAACGCTTCTGAATATCTTCAGGCACATCCTTAAAAACTTTTACCAACATCTTGTCCGTCAGGAGAGGGTCGACAGCATTGCTTCTTTTAAAAACATGATCGAAATCAGCAATACTGGCATTGGTTAACTCCTTTTGAATCATCTCACTGAAAGGCTGATGCTCCTGATGATTCTCAGATTTCAATTCATCCAACTTACTTTTAAGCACTTTTCGATACGATTCATACATCTTAAATGCAGTCCAAATCCAAAGCGCCAACACAAGTATAAAGAACCAGGTATGATATACCAAATTAACTGATGGAATTGAGGAAAAAAGTAGAATCACCGCTCCTGTTATCACCGTTCCCAACGCTTTAGGGATTCCTTCAATCTGGTTTTGAAATACTAAGCGCTGTTCGGCCGGCAATGGCTGATACAGCAATTGAAAAGAAGGCTCATAAGCTGCTGAACGAACCGATCGTTCAAACAAACGGGACAGTGCAATAAAAGCAAAAAATAATCCTACCGTGCCGTAAACAGATCCAAAAATTGCAGCAATAGATATTGTTGTAATAAGTATAACGGGCAATGATAGTAAACTGGGTCTGATGCCATATTTATTGAGAAACCTTCCAGAAATAAGTTTTAAAATCAACTCAAGCACTGCAACAAAGCCAAGAAATACACCAAAGAACCCAGCAATTGCTTCCGGGTTTTTAGCAAATTCAACTTTGGTTTGCGAAAGAAACAGAAAATCGACAAAAAGATAACCAAAAATTGGCAATAGAGCCATCATGGATATATAACTGAAGTAGGGCTTCTTTACTAATTTCCAATAACTCGTTTTATCTTCAGATTTTTTGACATCAACCAGTTTTGTTTTCTTTACATCAATAAGTTGTGATTTGAAAGTTGAGATAATCAGTACTGCCATCAGATAGCAAATCAGTAAGGTTCCTGAAGAAAGGAAAAGCAAGTCCGTTGCTTTCAAAAATTTGAGAATGAAAGGAATAGAAAAATATCCAATCATGATTGAGATCACTTCTCCGATGCCAATAAGACCAAAAATTCTTTTCCCTTGCCTGATATTAAAAAGTTTACCAGCAATACCCCAGAAGGTGACGAGCGTGATATAAACCACTATCCTGACCCATGTGTACGTAATGAAAATGAGCCACGAATTGTTAAACCAATATACCCCCAGACTAATAATGAGTACAGTAAAAAAAACAAATAACAGTTTGGTAGTAACCTGTTTATGAAAAGATAATTTTCGATCAATCTTTGAAAAAATAAGCCAAGCCAAATAAATTAAAACACCTGAAGCGATGAAAGAGACCGGAATCATTGATGGATTAAAATGCTTTAAAAAGAGGGCATTGGAGGCAGTAAAATAAAATGAAAGTGTAAGTCCGGTAAAAAAAGAGAATGCCATCAGCATAAAGACAGCCTTCGCTTCTTCCTGACGAATGTTTATGATCATTAAGATACCGGTTTCTTTTTTCATGTCACTTACTATTTTTGTAACATTGGATGTAAGGGAACTTCATACTTTTCGCTCAGGTCGTTGACAGCCGGTGAGCAAAGTTTTTGCTTCAGATCATTTGGCATTAACTTCTCAAAATCAATGTTTTCAACCTGAGAAACAGTTCCGGAAGCTTTGATTTTGAGAAGTTCTTCAACCAGTGCCACTCCCATCCAGCTGCCGATGCTCGTTATTTTATCCAACAATGTTAAAATACTTGATGGGTACGACCCGTCTTCGAGGCAAATATTTATCTGAGGCGAAATGCCGACTATTGGCCCAACATCAATTTGTTCAGTTACTTTATGAATAACCATAGGTGAACTTTTCATGCCGTTTTGGATTGCATTTTGAAAAGGCTGCGTTCCTGCTCCAATCTTCTTTGGAAGGTCAGAGGGGTGGAAATTATAAGCTCCCAACTGAGGAAAATCATAGATTGCTGAATCAATTTTTTGGCCGTAGCAAAACATAATTAATGCTTCAGGATTCCATTGCTGATATATCTCTCGGAAAAAATCTGTTTTTACAGCACCAGAGTAGCATGTAATTCCTTGACTTATGCTGTTATCAATGAGTTTCTGAAAAATATCAGCGCGCTCATCCACTGAGAATTGACTCCAGATTCTCTTTTTCAATGAGATCCGTGCATTGGAATCTAACGGATCATCTGTAACAACACCAACGATATCTAATTGATCAGAATAACGTGCTTCAAAAGCAGCCAAATCAGTTAACATCTGATTACCGCAGGCACAACTTACAAATAAAACTATTCTCAAACCATTACTTTTTTTTGGTTTAGGTTTAAGTGGGACATATATTGAGCCCCAAAGTGAATCTTTGCTTTTAACTATAGTAAATGAATTGTGGTTGATCATATTAGATTGGTTAAAAATCATATGTAAGATTTAAAAGGAAATGCCTCCCTCGTTGGAGGATTGCTGTTGGACTATTAATCCCTTCAGCTGCTTTTGTTCCTGGATGATAATAAGTTGTATTAAACAAATTATTAAAAACCAATTGCATGGAAAGGCCTTTTAACAAAGCAGGATTGACATAAGTAATTGCACCATTCAGAATAGTAGCAGCAGGAAAATGATCGGTGTTGAGGGGTACTGTTGTCCCAGCACCAACTGGTCGTTCGCCTGTATAATTAAGTCGGAGATTGACATTTAGCTGATCAAAAAAAAGTTTATCAGCACCTACATTAAACTGATGTGATGCGATGTCACCAACGCGGTTGTTAACTTCTCCAGCTTCGGAATAAGTTTGTCGTGGATCGCTAAAGGTATAATTGACATAGGCACTGTAACTACCTTTTTTATAAACAGCATTTGCCTGAATACCTCTTATAATAAACTTTCCAATGTTTGCATTCTGAATTTTCCCCGGGATATCAGCCACATTAACAGTCCCAACAACATTATCAATATAATTCTGATAAAGTGAAATATCGGTCTGAAATGCATTATTTAACCTTAGACCAGCACTAAACTCCAGATTTTGAATATTTTCTGTATTAAGACTTGGATTTGGAATCCTGTTACCTGCTGAAGAATATTTTGTCCAGTTTGACACATTCATGATCCCGCGTGCATAAATAGCTTTAAAAGTGTATTTGCCCGGCGACCAAACCACCGCTGCTCTTGGGCTAAATTCGCTTCCAAAACCATCGTTCTCTCTAACCACATTGTAGTCGTACCTCAAACCCAGTGTAACTTTAAGATTTTTAACAGCCTGCCAGGTCCCCTGTGTATATAATCCCAAATCCCAAACATTGAATTCGTTTCCACCTTTGGGTGATGGCTGAATTACTGCTGAATCCTGCGGTGTATCGGTAAAACTCGTATAATAGGCTCCTTGCAGGTTACTGTTTCGGATTTCAAGTCCGGAAACAATATCTAAAGTTGACATAGCCCTATAGTTGATTTTCAGTTCATTACGAAGTTGTTTCGATTGCTCAAACATGTACAGGCTAGACCAAACTGGCGCTTCATCATTAATAAGTGATTTGAGTTTTTTATTTCCCCTTGCATAATTCGCCAACGAGACGAAACGGGTATCATCCGTAACTGCGTGAATACGATATGTTGTCAGATTCGATAAAAATACTTGCTCACTCAGTTGACTTTCATATTTGGTATAAAAATTACTGAGCTGAGGAACCCAATTAAACCCATTCTCTGAACCGGCCACATAAAGGTCGGTATATTGAGTGGTGCCTCCTCTGAAGTATTTCCAGGTTTGAAAGCCAATACTAAAATTTCCAATATTCACTTTTCCATTAAGCAGCCAACTATCGGTATTATTTGTAAAGCCGATTTTTGTTCCACCAACAACCTGATTATATGCAGATTGATCCAGAGCACGAGCTGTTTCCACACCTAATGTTGTTAGATTCAATTGGTTAGAATCGGCCGAAAGTTGATAATATGGATGTGAAAATGGTAAATTATTGGCAAGCAGATAATCTTTTGCTTTGGAAGTTATTCCTATGAGTTGGTTGTAATCTACATCATTATATACAGAAGGATCATAATCAAAGAACTTCTGACTCGAAAGGTCGTCTTCATCAGAATGGTATAAACGACCGGAAAGTGTAAACGAAATGTTGCGTTTTTTTCCTGACACACTCATATCGAGGGTACGAGTATTGTATGTGCCATAATTTACTTTCCCGGTGATGCCAATAGTTCGTCCAGGTTTTATGGCATCTGTTGAATTTCGGCTTATTACATTGATTACGCCTGCGAAGGCATTTGGGCCATACATAGTTGATGCCGGACCATAAATTATTTCCACACGTTCAATGTTTGAAAGCGGGTATTGACGGTCGATGTAAGCCCAATTTGTCCATAAATCATTTTCTTCCATGCCATCAATCAAAAGCAAGGTTTTTTCGGTATTGTTTTGTCTGAAACCCCTTTGATAAATATTGGCATATTCGGGGCCATAAAACAATGTAAGATCGAAGCCGGGCACGTCTTTCAACAATTCTACCAGATCATTGTAGCCACGCTTCATAATGTCGTCGCGGGTAATAACAGCGATAGTGGCAGGTGTTTCATAAATATTTTCAGCTCTTTTTGATACTGATGTAACTATTTGACCAACTCCTGAAACTTTCATCTTGTTAACCATTCGGATAAATGAAGGCGGATCAAAAAGATTTGGATCATAAACAGGGTTGATCTGAAGAAGTAAAGCTGTTTCAACAGTAGCCTTTGCAATGCTGTCGATTGAAAGATAAGCCATTGCTTTTAAGCGATAAGCTTCGATCTTTTGTTTTTCGTTGAACCCTTTTTTTGTGCATTGTTCCAATGAACTTATTACAAGGTCAAACTTTCCCAATTCAAAATGCTTACGTGCTTCGTTTAGAGTTACTTCATCACATGATTGTGCCTGAAGAGCTGTGGCAAAAAACAGATGAGTGATGATAAAAGAAACTACCATCATAGTAAGCAAATGGCTGAAGTGATATTGTTTCATTGGAATCACTTGTTTATTTGTTGATAGTCTGATCATGGCAGTTCGGCTATAGTTTTCTGATAAGGAATATCTTCGCCAACAAGTTTACTCCATTCGGCTTTGGTCAAATTGCGATGGATCTTTGGTTTTACTTTTTGGGCCATTTGTTCGTTTCTGACTGAAAAAATTCTTATGGTTTTGTCGGCACTGCATGAAATTAAATGGTTGCCATCAGGAGTAAACAACAAATCATAAATCCAAAGTTCATGATTGACAATGGAAATTGGTTTCTCTTCACCAAGAGGAAAAGATGACAATCGGATAGACCAATCGTAGGAGGCTGATCCAAAAATTAACCCATCAGAACTGAATGTGAGCGCATTAATACCAGAAATATGTCGTCCGATATAACTGGTTTGTATTACTTCTTTGTTGTTGAGGGTCTGCACAAGCTGAATAGAACCATCATGACAGCCAAACACAAGGTCGTTGCTCCCTGATTTATATCTAACCGACAAAGCCTGACTTTTTAATGTTGTCAGCAGTTGCGGACTAACTGGCTCTTTAGTCAAATTTAAGGTTCTTACAACTCCTGAAGCCACGGTATAAACTATTTCTGTTTCGTTATAGTTTACGTGAGAACATAAAATCGGCTCCGATACCTTATCTAGCAACACAGACTCGAAATTTTTGCCGTCAAACAACCATTTAAGCACTTTTCCGTCTGAACCAGCTGAATAAAATCCATTGCTGACCGGGCTGGCTACCAAACTATTAACAGAAGATTCATGAGCATTGATCACAATAACTGAACTTGGAAATAAGCTGTTATTCCAAACAATTATTTTTCCTTGAGTTGTTCCTGCAACTACCCATTTTTCATCATGTGTCAGGATTATTGATCGAAAGTTTTCTTTTATTTCCTTAGGTAAAATGGCAAAAACAGGCTGCTTCTCAGGACTTTCTAAATTCCATCGAATTACTTTTTGATCATCACCACAAGAAAAAAGCCATTTGCCATCAGCAGAAGTTACGATGGCCCTTACTGCATCTTGGTGTCCTCTCAAAATTAATGGATCATTTGAAATTGCTGATAAAGCGCTGTAAAGGGTCGGATCGCCTTCAGCTCCACCATTGTCCCGATGCAACTGATAAGCAGTTAATGCATAAAGAGCCGGTATTTCATCCAATACAGTAGAGTGCAGTTGTAAAGCCTGAATAGCCATTGAGTTGGCAATAGCGACTAAACGAAGCCGCTGAGCAATTCGTTCCGATTCCTCTGCTTTAACCCGCTCCTGATCAGCAATTTGTTTCTGAACTACAGCTTCTTTACGCTGTTGCTGAGCTTCATCTCTTGCGCTTAAAGCTTCATGCTTTGCCACATCAGCCTGTTTTCGCTGCTGGACAGCCTCAACTGTTTGCTGTTGAGCAATAACTTGTTGCTTCACTGCATATTGCCTTTGTTGCTCAGTAATAAGTTCTTGTTGTTCAGCAATTTGCTGCTGTTGTTCAGAAATTTTACGTTGTACAATGGCCTCTTTCCGTTGAACTTCAGTTTTCTTTTTTTCAAGGACAGCCATTTTTTCTTTTTCAATAGCTTCTTTTCTACTGGCTTCAGCTTTGAAACGAAGGTTTAACGAGATGATGAGGAATAGAATCGAAACTAACGATGCAATACCAAGTATAATAGCTGAATTTCTTGCCCTACGCAAGTTGCGTTTTTGCTGATTTTCCTTCTTTGAAATTTCAAGTTCGTATTGTTTTTTGCTATAGGAAAGGAAAGTCATAGCTCGATCAAACGCAGGGTCATAGCGTGCTGCCCAGGTTATGTTTGGCTTATTATGATCTTTCCACTGAATTGCTAATTGCAATTCAGGATTTATCCACAACCCTGTTTTGCCTTCCTGATAAAGAGCTGCTGATTTTGAAAGACGAAGATATAATTGTGCTGATTCTCCCTCTTCTTCAACCCATTTCTTTAAACGAGACCAAACACGCATGATACTTTCGTGACTGATATCAATTATTGAGGTTGAATTTAGTGAGACATGAGCCGAGGGCATTAAAAAAGCACAACCCGGGCTTCTGAATTGATCAATGACGCGTACAATTTCTTCCTCTCTAGCATTGGTGAGGGTGCAGATTTCACCTAAAGGTGTTGGTCGTCGTGTTCCTCTACTCTCGTTCGATAGATCGGTGAGTGCTTTAAAGAGCTTTTCTGTAATGTGTTTACTTTTGTCATCTTTGAGGCCGGCATAAATTTCCTCCAAATGAACCGAAAGCGCCTCCTTCATGGTGCCAATCGCTTCATAATGCTCTATATCAATAGGTTGATCTCCGGTTTTATGAAGTGTCCAATGGTCCCAGGTACGCATCATCGCATGTTGAAGTATGGGAAGCTGATCAGGATCGTCACCAACATCATCAAGCAGCCTTTTCACCAAGTTATCATTGATTTGACTGCCTTCGGCCTGAACAGGTCCTGTGATTGCCAAACGACGTTCATCGTTGTTCATCCTTGGAACGAGGTAGTAGCCAGTATTTATAAGCTCACTCAGCCCTCTGAACTCTGTGCATTCATCCAGAAAATCGGTACGCATTGACAAAACGATATTCACTGGAACATCGTTTTGTTCAATAGCGCTAATAATCAATTTGATAAAAAAAGCTGCTTCTGCTGCTGATTGTGAAAATACTCCACCACGTTTAAACCGGAATAATTCTTCAAACTGGTCGATGTATATCAAAGCTGATTGTGTGTTCTGGAGCAATCCCGCTAAAGCTTTAACCAAACCATCGTCTCCTGAACGTAACTCAAGCATCAGTTTTTCAGGATCATATTTGCCGTCTGACAAAGCTCTACATAAATTTCCGATGGGATCTTCTGCTGGTCGAAACATACAAAAATGCCAAGGCAATGCTGCATCATGCTGTTTCGATTTAAATAATTCTGGTAGAAGGCCTGCTTTAATAAGAGATGATTTACCACAACCTGAAGAGCCTACAATGGCCAGAAATCGTGTTCTTGCCAGTTTTTCGATAAGCTCTTTAACTTGTTTTTCTCTTCCAAAAAAATGCTGACTCTCATGAATTTCGTAACTCCTTATACCTGGAAAAGGGTTAGTATGAAAATTTCTGACTGTCATGGATGATTTTCATATTTAATCATGCAAATTAAGCAATTAACAAACCTAATACATGAAAAACAAAAAAAATATGGTCTTTTTTAATAAAATATCTACTGAGGTTCTATATGAGTCGTTCATTCACAAAAATAAATACCTCAACACCTTGTTAATGTGATATTTGAGAAGTGCAATATTTTGAAAAAAGGGGACCCTATTATTTCAGCTCCATAATGGATATCACTCATCAAACCAATATTTCCGCATAACAGTAGAATTCTATTCGCAATTGTGTCAAATAATGAGTCTCAACCGTTCAAAAAATCAATAAAGAGGGCAGCAATTCTTCTTAATTCGAGTATTCCACTTGAGACTTTTCATGATTCTCAGAATAAATTTCTTAATTGAAAAATATAAAACGCCTTGTTATAAGTGGTAAAATCCAATAACTTTACATTAGTTTCAATTAAGGTCCTAAAACGCTCGATTTTTTCATATATTATTAAAATACAATTTATTATGAAAACAAAACAATTCATCTTTGCTGTAATTGCATTATCTTTTATCATACTTTATTCAGCATGTTCAAAAAAAGAAGAGGCAGAAAGGCTTAAGATTGGTTTGGTAAGTGGGATTGGGAGTCTGGATGACAAGGGTTTTAATCAAATGGCTGTTGATGGACTTCAAGTTGCTTCTTTGGCTTCACAAATGGACTATGAGGTTAAAGGTTGTTCATCATTTGAAGATATCGTCCAAAACATTGATTATTTTGTATCTAATGATTTCGATCTTATTATCACACTTGGATTCGATGCAGCGCAGACAACGTTTGATGCTGCTACCAATAATCCAGGAATTCATTTTCTTTTGTTGGATTATTCGTTTACATCCTTGCCTGAAAACATGGCTTGTGTTACCTTCCAAATCGACGAAGTGTCATTTCCCGCTGGCTTTTTAGCTGCTTATTGGACTTATGTTAAGAACCCTACTTCGCCTAAAGTCGGATATGTAGCAGGCCCTGAAATACCACCCATTCAGCAGTTTACCGAAAGTTTCAGAGCAGGAGTCACACACTTTAACAGCCGTTACAATTTAAATGTTGCAGTTAGCGGTGTTAATGCAAGCAATTTTGTTGATACACTTCAAGGTGCGCATTTAGCCGACAGCCTTATGCTTGCAGGAGCCGAAGTGATTTTTGCATGTGCAGGCAAAACAGGAAACGGAGCGCTATATAAAGTGAAAGAGGCAGGTAAAACAGCAATTGGAGTAGACACCGATCAATATTTTACGATTCCCTTAGTAGGTGATATTCTGCTAACTTCATGCATTAAACGCATGGACGAAGCTGTTATGAGTGAGGTTATTTCGTTTCAACAACAAGATTTCCAATCAGCCAAAACAATTGTTTACAACCTAAAAAATAAAGGAGTAGCCTTGGCTGATTTTCACGATTTCGATCCTATGATTAATGATAGTATAAAGATTGAACTACTAAATCTGAAACAAGACATTATAAATGGGCTGATTGATACTGGCTGGCAATGATGTCAGCAATTTTGTTTTGAATCATTAGGCTCATCCTTTAAACCTGTTGTTTTTTAGGAACAGTTTTTGCCGGAGTAGTATCTGAAAAATAGTAATTTTGTGCATATTAATTCTACTAAACTAAAAAATATCACTATGCAATATCGCTTTCTTGGAAAATCAGGACTGAAAGTCTCAGCCCTTTCGTTTGGTTCATGGACTACTTTCGCTAGTTCAGTAGACGTTGACTTAGCTTATGATTTGATGGTAAAAGCCTGGGATAATGGCGTTAACTTTTTTGATAATGCTGAGGTTTATGCCAATGGACATTCGGAAATAATTATGGGTAAAGCACTTCGTAGGGCTGGATGGAAACGTTCGGATTACGTTATTTCCACCAAAATTTTTTGGGGTGGCTCGGGTCCAAATGACAACGGATTGTCCCGTAAACATATCATTGAAGGCACTGATGCAGCTTTAAAACGTCTTGACCTTGAATATGTTGACCTAATTTATTGTCATCGTCCCGATTTATATACACCCATTGAAGAAACCGTATGGGCAATGAACCATATCATTAATCAAGGGAAAGCCTTCTATTGGGGCACAAGCGAATGGTCGGCAAGTCAAATCATGGAGGCATACCATATTGCCCGTCGTGAGCATTTGATTCCGCCTTTGATGGAGCAGCCCGAATACAATATGTTCAACCGCTTCAAAATTGAGATGGATTATCTGTCCCTGTACACAGAAATAGGTTTGGGCACAACTATCTGGAGTCCATTGGCAAGTGGGATTCTAACGAATAAATATGCAAATGGATTTCCTGAAGGCAGCCGCCTGAGTATGAAGGAAAATGAATGGCTGAAAAAACGTTTTGAGACAGCTGAAGGTCAGGAAAAAATAAAAAAAGCTACAAAGCTCCAATCAATTTCCGATAATCTAGATATGACCTTGGCACAGATGTCGATTGCCTGGTGCCTAAAAAATCCACATGTTAGTACTGTGATAACAGGTGCAACAAAACTATCTCAACTTGAAGAAAACCTTAAATCGCTTGAGCTAGTTCCACGTTTAACACCCGATGTTATGGATCAAATTGAGCATGTGCTTAAAAACAAACCACTTGCACCTCAGGATTGGCGGCCATAACTTTAATAAATGACTAATCTTTTTTAAACTTCTCGTATCAACGATAAGTTGA
>Ga0351858_1128_pt1 | contig 14817 bp, 4 predicted proteins | sample BONcelFGM3001D10_FD_206797 | JGI IMG/M metagenome (GOLD analysis project Ga0351858, IMG submission 206797) | Enriched cells from coal bed in the Powder River Basin, Montana, United States - BONCAT cells FGM rep2 HSBNCT.FGM.300.1.D10 ... | reverse complement strand
TTCTGGTCGATGACCTGACCCTTGTTTTCGATGAAGGCGGTGCTGGATTCTGAATGTATAGTATGTTGACCGGCTACGGTAAAAGCCGATAGAAAAAGAAGCCCGGTAATGACGTTGTGTTTCAAGGAAAAATCGATTCTGAAGAGTCGTTCCAGCTGATCACCTGCCCATTGGACCTGTGCTGATTTTCCTTCCCACCATAGACAAGAAAAAGGGATTCTGACGGGGCTCCGGAATGCTTATGCCAATAATCCAATCCTTTAAAAAAATCGGTATTGATGACCCGGCTTGATTTTATTTCTACGGCTTTTGTCCCGATCCCTTCATCAATGATCAAATCCACCTCATTACCGGTATTGTCTCTCCAGAAATAAACCCCGGGTCGGACACCTGTGTTCAACCGGCTTTTTAATAATTCGGCGATGATGAGGTTTTCGAACAAAAAACCCTTGGTAAAATGAAGCTGTGCCTGTTCCTTCGTTTTTAATCCCAATAAAACGGATGCCAGACCGGTGTCATAAAAATAGAGTTTGGGCGTCTTCACCAGACGTTTGTTGAAGTTCTGATGAAATGGATACAAACGGAACACAATATAACTTGCTTCAAGCACCGATAACCAGTTCTGTGCGGTATGATAGGAGATTCCCAGTGCATTTCCGAACGAAGAGAAATTGACCAGTTGCCCGATATGTCCGGCACACAATTTTAAAAACTGCTGGAACCGGTGTAAATCGATGATGTTTAAGATCTGGCGCACATCGCGTTCCAGATAGGTCTGAATATAATCAGCAAGCCATTTGTCCGGGTCAAGGTTTTCATCATAAATCCGGGGATAAAATCCGGTTATTAAATAATCTTCATAATCTGTATGGGCAACAGATGTTTGTCGCAATTCACTGATGGAAAACGGAAGCAGGGTGAACAGAGAGACTCTCCCTGAAAGGCTTTGTGAGATTTTATGATGTAGTAACAGATTTTGTGATCCGGTAATAACCATGCGGATTTCCTTATCCTCATCCACAGCAAGCTGCAAATAGGAAAACAGATTAGGCACATGCTGAGCCTCATCGAGTACGATCCTTTTTCCATAAGTTTTCAGAAAAGAGAGGGGATCGTTAGAGGCAAATTCCCTCAGACTCAGATCCTCAAAATTTACATATGAGTAATCTTTAAAGACCTCCTTTACGAGGGTGGTTTTTCCTGATTGCCGCGGCCCTGTGACGGAGATGACAGGGCTTTTCACTGAAGCAGCTTTCAGCACATGATGTAAATCTCTATAAATCATCTTGTAAAAATACAATTTACAATTTAGAAATCAAACTTCTAATTTGTATTTTTTCATTCTCTAATCCCTCACACACCTCACCGAAAACCCATTCCCCCGATAACTCGGATAGTACGAAACCGAGTAATTGTACTCATTCATCCCATGCGCCCATGCTTTCCACGGGCCATGTGAGGTTGAACTCCAGCATATCGTTGCAAAGCCGTCAAAATGCCAGCTCAGGTTGAATGCCGCAACCCCTGTTAGTTGAGCGTTAAATCCTGAATAACCCGAATAAAGGAGTGGTTTCCCGGCAAATGCATTCCCCTGGTAAACGGCAAACAATTCCTGCCAATCAGCTTCCGACGGTATATGCCAACCCGGCGGACACAATCCCTGAGCCTCTTCACTGTCTGTGTACGTCATAACTTCATCCCATTGATACAGCGCAGAGCTCAGGGCACAGGGCACAGGAAGCAAAGTGTTGCAATATTTTTCGGGAATACAATTGTCACGTTGGGGATAGGTAAAGGGGATCTCGGTTCCGTAATTCAGATTTGAAGCAAACCAGCATTGGGAACCGATCTGTACGGTGGGATAAACAGAACTATCACGAATATCCAATAAATCATTTCCGCAGGAAAACGGCGCAGCCGATCGCGTATCGATGATCACGTATCGCGCATCTGTACACAAAGCGACATTGGTATAGGAATAGGTTATCAGATGGTTGCCTGTTCCTGCGATTGCCGGATTGAAATAATACAAAACACCACTACCACCACTTTCACTACTTACACCACTACCACTATAGGTCCCTCCCAGGGGAATTCCACCTTTGAGTCTGATGGGTTTGGCGTTGGTTGTGGTAATGGTGTCGAAGCAGGGTGTGAAAGAGACATCAGGGAATATGTAAACAACGACAAATAAACTATCGGAGATTCCCTGGCAACCTACGAAATTTGGAGATACATAATACGTGACTGTTTCTGGCAGAGACCCGGAATTCAAGAGAGTCTGCTGAATATGATTTCCGGTTCCCGGTCCATACCCCGAAACAGCAGAGGAACTCCCGGTGGCTGTCCATGAGAATAGTGTACCACTAACCGATGAGCCAAGGAAAATGTCTGTCTGAGCTCCGGAACAAATAGTTTGCGAAGGAGGAGTGAAAAGTACATCGGCAACGGGGGCAACGAATATCAGGAAATCGCAAACCGGTCCGTTGCAGCCATCCGCCACGGGTTGAACAAGATAGATAACCGTATCCAGCGAAGTCCCTGAATTGGAAAGCGTTTGCATGATCACTAACCCGCTGTCAGCGCTGTAACCAGTGGTGTTGGGTGAATTACAGGAACAAACCCAGTGAAATGCAGATGGAGAGATTGATGAAACAAGGGCAATATTCGTGGAGGTGTTCGAGCAAATCGTATCGGACAGGATCAGATTGGATACTGAGGGGAGGGGTTTGACAACAACCGGAACGTTGTAAACAGCACCGGCACAGCCGCCATCCCAGGGTTGTATGTGAAAAATCACAGAATCAATCGTGAGTCCGTTGTTATAGAGGGTTTGAGCCAGCAGGGGGCCTGTACCGTTGGAGGCTCCGGTGATATTCCCGGATGTTTGTGTGAAGGTCCAGGAGAAAGAAGTTGTTGAGAAATTTGATTGGATTGTGATATCGGTGGTTTCTCCTGAACAGATGGTGTCGATGGCTGGCTGAAATGAAGCATCCGGAGTAGGGATTACAATGGCAGAAATGGTGGTATCAGGCCCGAAACAGTTGTTGTAATTGGCGCGGACGGTATAAATCACGGTGTCATGTTCGAAGCCGGAATTGTTTAGTGTTTGGGAGATGATAGTGCCTGAATCATTGGAATAACCAGTCACATTAGTGGATGTCGAGTAAGCTGACCAAGTAAACGACGATCCGGGAATGGTTGATTGCAACAGGATGCTTGTTGTTGTGCCAGAACAAACATCATAGGTAAGCGGAGTTGTTGTGATCTCAGGAGGGGCCACCGCTGTTACCGTAATCGTATCGGTTTCAGATGCTCCACAAAGATCGGAGACTGTTACCCAATATTGATTGAACCCTGGCTGCGGGAGAGTTGTAATCTGTGAAAGCCTACTGCCTGTATTCCAGATGTATTGATAAGGAGGCAGCCCTCCATCAGGAAGGGCGTTTATGGTTAGAGAGTCTCCGATGCAGATGATGGTATCATTCCCTGCCGACATTTCGAGCAATGTATTATCCCAGATTTGTATCGTATCATAAAGATTGAACAATTGAAAACATCCCGGCATCAGGGCATCGATGATAACCAGTTCAACACCTTCTGATATTCCATCAAACAGCGGGTGAATCAAAATGGCGGCACTATCAGATCCGGCAGGCACAATCACGGAATTGCCAATCAGGGTATAATCCACTCCGTTGATCGCGCTTCCTCCCAGAGTGAATTGAATGGTATAGGGGACGGGTGTCGGAGTTAATAGTTTAAAATGAACGACGGCATCATTGCATCCTTCAACTGCCCCCTGGGTAATGGCAGGAATGGAAAAAGTACTGTAAACCTGCATCCCGGAGGATGTAAAACTGTTCTTTTCAAGAAACACCCCTGAGTCGAGGATATGGTCCCCGGCATCGGCAATAGCCAGCTTGATATGATACAGTTGACAGGGCTGAACGATATAAAAGGCTGTCAGGACATAGGAAGACCCATTATACTGAAGATGCCTTCCATGCCCCCGGGGATCATCGCAGTTTGCACAGCTCCTGCAGGGAGGATTCGGATTCGTGCGTATGCAGGTTTCCGGGGCGTTGCACCAGTTACTCAATGGGTCGTCGCATAAGGTATTGATGCCGACATATTGCGAAGTTCCACTCATCAGTGCGATGTTGATCGCATCATTGGAAAATGGCCCAATGATCCCCGGCCCACTCAGGAAAAATCCAAACCGATCGTTATACTGGGTATTGCAGAATGTATAAAACTCTTCGGAGCTGAAAACGTAATTGAACTTGATGGTATCATAAGAAGGATAGAAGTCAAATTCAATGATGGATGCATCATGCGTGCTCCTGGGGGACCCAGCCAACAGGTCCAGGTCTCCATCTCCATCGCCTTGGGTATCATCCGACTTGCCACATACAGTATTCATTCCCATCGCATTTGTGGCAATACCAGACGTCATCAGGATCCCTGCATCTACCCCAAGTAACCAGGCAGCCGAATCTGCAGCAGTAAATGTTCCAAGCTGATCATTGGTGATTTCCAACGCCGAACCATTTATCGTCACATTACTGATCGTGACATTTGCGCCGATCAACCATTGCTGCACCAGTTGTGTCGGAGATAAACCTGTCAAAGAACCGTTTGTTACTAAGAGTTGGGCAAGTAATGGATAATTTACTGCAAGAAGAAAAATTGACGCCACTATTACTCTGAGCGGTTTCATGATGACGAATCGGAATATCTACAAATATACCATTTTTATAGCTTTAAAAATCAATCCATTATGCACCTCACCCCAAACCCATTCGCCCTGTAGCTCGGATAATACGACACCGAGTAGTTGTAATCATTCATCCCATGCGCCCAGGCTTTCCACGGGCCATGAGAGGTTGAACTCCACCATATCGTTGCAAAGCCGTCAAAATGCCAGCTCAGGTTGAATGCCGCAATCCCTGTTAGTTGAGCGTTAAATCCTGAATAACCCGAATAAAGGAGTGGTTTCCCGGCAAATGCATTCCCCTGGTAAACGGCAAACAATTCCTGCCAATCAGCTTCCGACGGTATATGCCAACCCGGCGGACACAATCCCTGAGCCTCTTCACTGTCTGTGTACGTCATAACTTCATCCCATTGATACAGCGCAGAGCTCAGGGCACAGGGCACAGGGAGCATGGTGTTGCAATATTTCTCCGGAATGCAGTTGTCGCGCTGGGGAGTGGTGTAAGGGATTTCGGTGCCGTAGTTGAGGTTGGCGGCCATCCAGCACTGGATCCCGATCTGTACGGTGGGATAAACAGAACTATCTCGAATATCCAATAAATCATTTCCGCAGGAAAACGGCGCAGCCGATCGCGTATCGATGATCACGTATCGCGCATCTGTACACAAAGCGCTATTGGTATAGGAATAGGTTATCAGATGGTTGCCTGTTCCTGCGATTGCCGGATTGAAATAATACAAAACACCACTACCACCACTTTCACTACTTACACCACTACCACTATAGGTCCCTCCCAGGGGAATTCCACCTTTGAGTCTGATGGGTTTGGCGTTGATGGTGGTGATGGTGTCGAAGCAGGGAGTGAAAGAGACTACAGGTGCTTCAGCAACGGTCATGATTATTGAATTGCTGGTCGCCGGATTGCCGGAGGTGCAGAGTTCGCTGGCGGTAAGGATACAGGTGATTTGGTCATTGGTCATTGGTATATAGGTAAAGATGGGGGAGTTTGTTCCTGCATTGATTCCATTCACCTGCCATTGATAAATTGGGGAACTGCCTCCATTAGTGGGAGTAGCTGTGAGGGTTACCGGGATATTCCCGCAGACCGGGTTTTGAGATGGTGTGACGGTGATGCTGACAGGAAGCAGTGAGTCCACTGTCATAACGATTGGATTACTTGTTGCCGGATTATTCGAGATACAATTCTGAATCGATGAAGTTAGGATACATCTTACGGTATCATCATCTGATGGGTAGTAGGAGAAACTTGAATCGTTGCTCCCGGTGTTTATATTGTTGACAATCCATTGAAAATTCGGATTTGACCCTCCATTATCCGACGACGCAACAAATGTCACGAAAGTTCCGGAACATACCTCACTATTCAAGGTGGATATAGAGATGTTCGCAGTATTTGCTTCATAAACTAGTACATTTTGTTGGGATGGTATTAATGCAAAACAACCATTACTATCAAGGTAATTAATACGTACCCAGTTTGAGCCTGTATTTAACCACAGAATCGTGATGGTGGTATCTGACAAAGTTCCACCGTTAATAACCATTCCTCCGGGGGAGACAGCCCATTGATACTGGGATTGACCTGAGTCGGTTAGGTATGTGGACTGTTGGCCTGAACAAACCGAATCATCACCGGTTAGAGTTGGAATTGGGCTTGGATAAACTGTAATATATAATCGGTTTGGCTCCCCCATACCACAATTATTGGTTCCCCGAACAGACAGATAACCAGAAAGTGTAGTTCCTCCGAAGGTCACAGTAATTTGCTGAGTATTTTGACCGCTTGTAATCATCGAACCTACAGGCACTTCCCAGAAATATCCGGATGCATATGGCATGGAAGGAATGCTATACTCAACTCCGGCGGATCCTGCGCAAACTGTATCGGGGCCTGAAATTCCTGAGACAGTATCCGGTAATAAACATTCTATAAATTTAGCCAGGAACCCATCCCATATACCTCCTCCGTAAACAGGTTGCTGGGATCCCGTTGTGGCGACATTGGTCAGGGAGGAAGTTCCACCGGCCAGGTATAGACTGTTCATGCCAAGATAATTGAAATCATAAGCCCAGTCGTTTCCTTCACCCCCGTAATAGGACCCCCAGAGCCGGTTTCCTGAAGAATCAAATTTCATCATCATGGCGTCCCATGCTCCTCCGCCGTAAGCAGGCTGGAAAACGCCTGGTGTTGCAATGGCCGTGAGCGATTTTGTAAATCCGCAGAAGTACAGGTTCCCATTGGCATCAATATCTCCGGCATGTGCGGCATCAATCTCCACGCCTCCGTAATAAGTAACCCAGTGTCGTTGTCCGTCAGGGTAAAACCGCCCGAGGAAGGCATCTTCGTTACCACCGCCGAAAGCTGTCTGAAATGCTCCGGGACTGGCAATCCCGGTTACGGATTGAGTCTCCCCGGCCAGGATAATCCTTCCGTTGGGCGCTACTTTGATATAATTGATTTGGTCGTCCAGCGCCCCGCCATAATAAGTGCCCCATTGCCTGACGCCACTGGTGTCTAATTGCACCAGGAATCCATCATCGCCTCCGTTTGTACCTGGCTGAAATGAACCGGCTGTTGAAATGTTTGTTAAGGAGCAGGTGGAACCGCAGATATAGACATGGCTGTTTCCGTCAACGGCACAGTTTGAGAAAATACCGGGATCATCTATACATTCACCGCCATAATAGGTACCCCATATCCTGTTTCCGTTTTGTGTGAATTTTACAAGGAAAAGGTCGGTCAGCAAACCTGGTGCAGGCTGATGACTGCCAGGAGTGGCTATATTGTCCGTTGATCGTGTAGATCCAGAGAGATAAATGTTCCCAACCCCGTCAACAGCGCAGCCAGATCCTCCATCCTGGGCAGTGCCGCCATAATAGGTCCCCCACAGCCTGACACCTGAGGTGTCAAATTTGGTCAGGAATGCGTCTCCTACGCCAACACTCCCCAATGTTGGCTGGAAGCAGCCCGGTGTGGCGATATCCTGTCCGGAAGCGGTCGTACCTGAGACCACCAGTTTCATATCCGGGCTGATCGCCATTCCATGAAACTCATCATTGTTGCCTCCGCCGTAATAGGTTGCCCAAATCATCGAGCCACCCGGTGTGAATTTTGCGAGGAATCCATCAGTTGATCCGCCGATATTGACCTGGTGCGCTCCTGCAGTGGCTATGCTACTTATGGATGCTGTCCTTCCTGCAATATAACAATTCCCGGAAACATCCGCTACACTTGCAAAAGCAACATCATAATCGGGTCCTCCGTAATAGGTTCCCCAGAGCCGGTCGGGCACCGGGTCGATAATGAGGGTTGCATCACCACGAACGGGCTCCCCGGTAGCCAGGCCATACACCCCGTGATCAACTTCGATGAATCTCACGTTCACCGGAGTTTCGACATCTTTAGAGCAAAAATGGCTCCGGGGAATCGTTTCACTGAGGGTGCCCAACGAAGTTTTCAAAAGGAGTGATCCTGACTGCGAAACCGTAATTTCAGGATCAGTAACCTTTATCCGGATAGAGGAAATTTTACCTCCCGGGTGAACTACGAAGTTGTATTTAAACCCCATTTCTTCATCGACGAGGAACTCTAAATCAACATTTGGATATATGTCCTTGTAAGTAATCGATTGATAGGACGTCACGAACGTAACTCCTTCTTCCGGCGTGCCCGAAGTATAGAAGTTTAGATAATCCGCAGAAGGTTCGGAAGTGACGATCTCGCAGTTGGGGTTGGAACCGATGAGATCGAAGTCGATGCGGTGAAATTGGATGCCGGATGCCGGATGCCGGATTCCGGATTCCTCATCTTTCGTCAATCGGCCCTGAGCTCTAAGCTCTGAGCCCTGAGCTCTGTGCCCTGAGCCCTCATAGAGATCATAACTCCACCCACCCCTCCTCAACTGCACATTAAACCCTGGAGTATTCAGGAGATATAGAACAGAAGGATTGGACTTGTTGTTCTGGTCGATGACCTGACCCTTGTTTTCGATGAAGCCGGTTTTTGCTGATGAAATACCCTGGGTTTTTTCAGCAAAACACGGAACGGTCAGAATGGTTAACAAGCTTAGGACAAGGAATCTTATCATGGTATCATGCTTGTACTTTATAAAGATACGGCTTTGATAATAAAATTGTCGGAATGCCGGATATTATGTTTTCATATTGTCAATTTTTCTGCGAGATGAACAGCTCAACGTACTTTTAGCTCAATTTGTTCAATCAGAGATTCATGAACCCGATATTGAAAAACGAGGATATTTCCGCCTGTCTCGACTTTGCAGCACGACTTACAAGGGTCAAATCCATTCACAAAATTGTTGCATGAAATTTCTTGTTGATGCCCAACTCCCTGCTTCTCTTGCGGCGATACTCAAGCTATGCACAAGGCGGTAAAAAAAACAAATTTTTTGAATTCTGCACACTCAAAAGAATTTTAAAAGAAACAATCGTAAATTTAGATGCAATTTCGTGATTACAACATTAATCAATGATAAATATCAGGATTGTCGGATTTTACTTTTTCACGAGGGTGGCCTTATTCACTCTTGTTCCGATTATCCTTATTGCTTCAAAAGAAAATGAACCAACAAAAAAAGACCAATTCACTCAGACAGCTTTCATCGAGAACAAAGGCCAGATCATCGACCAGAACAACAAACCCAATCCTTCTGTTCTATATCTCCTCAATACCCCGGGGATGAATGTACAACTCAGGCGTTCCGGATGGAGTTATGATGTTTATCAGACTACAGGCTACTGGCCAAAGGCTGATAGGAACAAGCCGGGAGCACCCGATTTTACAGCAAGAAACCAGACCAGAAGATGTACCTTCCACCGCATTGACATTGATCTGCAAAATGCGAACCCCAATCCTGTCATTGAAACTTCAGCACCGTCAAAAGACTATCTGAATTATTATACAACCGGAACACCCGATGAAGGTGTGACTTTAGTGAAGTCGTTTGGTGGTATCACCTACAAAAATATTTACCCTGGCATCGATCTTCAGTTTATCAATGTTGATGGTATCTTTGAATATAATTTTCTTATTCAGCCGGGAGCTGATATTGCTTCCATTCAGCTTAAGGTAGCAGGACCTGAAAGGATAAAATCCTATAAAGAAAAAATTCAGATGGTTACCACTGTGGGAGATGTTGATGAAACTATCCCGCTTTGTTACTATACTTTGAATGACCTTCGTGTCCCTGTGAAAGGCAGGTTTAAAAAAATAGCGGATCATCTCTATGGGTTTTCTGTAGATGAGTCCATCCCGAAGGGTGCAATTTTACTGATTGATCCTATTCCTACCCGTCGGTGGGGCACCTATTTTGGAGGGACAAACAACGAAGTTTCCCAAGGTTTTGATTGCGCTACAGATAATAGTGGTAATATCGTGATTTGTGGTAGAACCCATTCATCGACGAATATCGCTACAGCCGGTTCATTTCAAACAGTTTTGAGTAGCAGTCCGGCAGCCTTCCTGGCGAAGTTCTCTTCTTCCGGACAACAATTATGGGGGACCTATTATGGTGGGGACAATTTAACCGAGGGGTATTCTTGTGAGGTTGATCAGAACGGGAACATCTTCATGGTGGGAAGGACTTCCTCAACGACCGTTATTGCCACCCCCGGGGCTTTCCAGCCAAATCTCCGTGGGCCTGAAGATGGATTTGTGGCTAAATTCACTTCATCGGGTTCAAGGCTCTGGGGGACCTATTATGGCGGCAACGCAGGCTACCTTCCCTCAAATGATTATTTCTTTGTATGTTCCACCGATAGCGCAGGTGCTGTATATTGCGCCGGCGAGACTGTATCCCCCGACTTTATTGCCACACCCGGCGCAACACAGACAACACTTTCTGGGCAGATTGATGGCACCCTTGTGAAATTTACAGCTGACGGCCAACGGGTATGGGGGACCTATTATGGCGGAACAAGCTATGAAGGAGGTATATCCACGACAGTCAGTAAAAACGGGTTTGTTTATCTTTCAGGTACGACCTATTCACCCAACAACATTGCTACACCCGGATCATTCATGCCTGTAGTCAATGCGGCAGGCAGTGCCTTCCTTGCCTGCTTCAACCTCGACGGTACCCGCCTCTGGGGAACCTATTTCAGCGGTGAAGCGGGCGCCATCGGTTGTGGAAGTACGGCGGACACCGGCAGCAGCGTTTATCTTTACGGTTATACGCCTTCTGCTACAAATATTGCAACACCGGGCGTTTACCAGACTTCACTCTCAGAATCCTATAACGGGTATGTCGAAAAATTCGATTCCTCCGGCAACCGTCTGTGGGGAAGTTATTACGGCCCGACAAATATGCAGGAAGCTGCAGTTGATGACAGCGGCTTTGTTTTTTTTACAGGATTTGTAATAACCCTGGATACATTGAATTATTCACCCGGCGCTTATCAGACAGTAATAAGAGGTTCCGGGGATGCCTTCCTGGCAAAATTTACCGGCGATGGGCAGCGGATCTGGGGCACCTATTACGGAGGAATGAATCTCGATGAAGGGTCGGATTGTGCTGTAGATCATAATGACAACATTTACCTTTATGGTGGGACACAATCCGACAACAATCCGGATAACAATACCTCCCCCTGCACAAGAAATCCCCTTGCCAATTACATTGCCTCCCCGGGGGCGCATCAGCGATATTATGGAGGCGATGTTGATGTGTACCTTGTCAAATTCGCCGATTGTTATTCTCCCGATACGGCGCTCCAGATAAACGGACCTACAGCTGTATGTGCAAATACATCAGGAGTGATCTATTCCATTGCCCCGATAGTTGCCGCAACCGATTATCACTGGTGTGTCACGGGCGATCTTACAATCACTTCCGGACAGGGAACCACTTTAATTACAGTAGACGTCGGTCCGACCCCTGGCCTGGATACCATTTCTGTTTATGGTATCAATGCTTGTGATACCGGGTTTCCGAAAGTAATTGTCCGCAGGGTTTTGGCAAGGCCGGTTCCGGTAATTGCCGGTCCTGATACCAGTTGTACCGGATCATCTGTTGTCTACACCACCACAGGGGGAAAAACAGGTTACCAGTGGACCTTTTCTTCAGGAGGAACCCTCGTTTCCGGTGGATCATCCGGTGATTCGTCAATTACCATTTCATGGAACTCACCGGGTGTACAGTGGATCAGGGTGAATTATACCGATACGAACGGCTGTTCCGGTCTTATTCCCGGGCAGTATAATGTCTGGCTTATTGCAGGGCCTTTGGTCGGAATCACAATAACGGCTTCTGCCAATCCTGTTTGTGCCGGAACATTTGTGAATTTTACAGCCAACGGGCAGAATGGAGGAAGCGCTCCTGTATACCAATGGAGAGTGAACGGGATCAATACCGGACTCAATCAGCCCCTTTTCAGCTATATTCCTTTAAATGGTGATATTATAACCTGCACCCTGACATCAAACCTCTTATGCAACCTGAATAACCCTGCAGCCAGCAACCCGGTTGTAATGAATGTAAATCCTTATTTGACCGTCAACGTTTCCGTATCAGCTTCCGCAAACCCAGTTTGTACCGGGACACTCGTGACCTTCACCGCCACTCCGACTAATGGTGGAATAAATCCTTCCTACCAATGGCAAGTCAACGGTGCGAATGTCGGTGCGAATTTCCCGGCGTACAGCTATATTCCGCTCAGCAATGACGTTGTTTCCTGTATATTGACCTCCTCTGAGGACTGCGCCACCAATAATCCGGCATCCAGCATCCCGTATCCGGTATCTGTCAGCCCGATCCTTCCGGTCAGCGTTTCCATCGCAGCTAATGCAAACCCGGTATGTTCAGGCGTTGCCGTGGCCTATACTGCCACTCCAAACAATGGAGGCGGTTTACCCGTTTACCAATGGAAAGTGAGTGGCGTCAATGCCGGGACGAATTCGACAACCTATACTTATAATCCTGTGGCCGGCGACCAGGTCTTATGCATTCTCAATTCCAGTATTGCCTGTCCAATAGGGAATCCGGCAACATCCAATACAATAACCATGAATGTCGGGGCAGTGCCGGTGGTAACTTTCACTGCCTGTTTCGACACGATCACAACCTCCAGTGGCAAACCCATCAAATTAAAAGGTGGAATCCCCCTTGGTGGTACCTATACCGGATTTGGTGTTTCAGCAGGTTATTATTACCCGTCATTAGCGGGGACAGGTACACATCTGATCACATATATATATACGAATGCAGCGCTATGCAACGCTTCCAAAAGCTCACGAATTCACCAGTTCACCAGTTCACCATTTACCTGTGGGAACACCCTGACTGATATCCGGGATAACAAGAGTTATCCGACCATTCAGATCGGCAGTCAATGTTGGATGGCAACCAACCTGAATTATGGCGTTCAGATACTAGGTTCACAAAACCAACGCGACAATTGTATCCCCGAAAAATATTGCTTCAATGATATCCCTGAGCTCTGTGCCCTGAGCTCTGCGCTTTACCAATGGGATGAAATGATGCAATACGAGGATACCCCCGGCCAGCAAGGCTTCTGCCCTCCGGGTTGGCATGTGCCTTCTGAAGCAGATTGGAATCAATTGTTTGCAGTTTACCAGGGAAACGCTTTCGCCGGGAGTCCTTTGCTATATACAGGGTATTCTGGATTTAATGTCATGCTAGCAGGCGTTGAATTTTTCAACCAAAGCCATCATTTCGCTGATTTTGCGTCAATTATGTGGAGTTCAACGTCTCATGGTACGTATAAGGCGTGGAGCCATGGATTGAACAAATATAATTACTCTGTTTCATTTTATCCCAGCTATCGATCAAATGCATTTTCGGTGCGATGTTTACAGGATTGAATCTAGCACCCATGTCCCTGACATAGAGATAAGAACCGTTGCTGATTCGGAAATGAGAATCGTGATTACAAAGGATTATGACTTTCTTGATTCCTATTATTTCCAGAATAGCCCTAAAAAATTATTGCAAATCACCACGGGAAATATAAATTTGTTGAGTTAACCAACTCTGAAATTATCGGACACGAATAAAAATGCTCCAAGGTTATCGTGTCAATCCCTCAAACATCTCACCGAAAACCCATTCGCCCTGTAGCTCGGATAATACGACACCGAGTAGTTGTATTCATTCATCCCATGTGCCCAGGCTTTCCACGGACCGTGGGATGTTGAACTCCAGAATATGGTTGCAAACCCGTCAAAATGCCAGCTTCGGTTGAAGGCATTGATTCCTGTCAATTGAGCATTGAATCCCGAATAACCGGAATAGAGTAGTGGTCTTCCGGCGAAGGCATTTCCCTGGTAAAAAGCAAACAACTGGTTCCAGTCGGCTTCCGAAGGTAGATGCCAGCCAGGAGGACAGAGGCCCTGTGTCTCCTCAATACCAGAGTAGGTCATTACTTCATCCCACTGATAAAGCACAGAGCTCAGGGCACAGGGCACAGGAAGAACGGTGTTGCAATATTTCTCCGGAATACAGTTATCTCTTTGTGGTGTAGTATATGGGACCTCAGTTCCATAATTCAGATTTGAAGCAAACCAGCATTGGGAGCCGATTTGAATTGTGGGATAAACAGAACTATCACGAATATCCAATAAATCATTTCCGCAGGAAAACGGCGCAGCCGATCGCGTATCGATGATCACGTATCGCGCATCTGTACACAAAGCGACATTGGTATAGGAATAGGTTATCAGATGGTTGCCTGTTCCTGCGATTGCCGGATTGAAATAATACAAAACACCACTACCACCACTTTCACTACTTACACCACTACCACTATAGGTCCCTCCCAGTGGAATCCCCCCTTTGAGTTTGAAGGGTTGGGCGTTGGTGGTGGTGATGGTGTCGAAGCAGGGAGTAAAAGTTATTTCCGGAGCTGTGACAACGATCATGGATACCGGATTACCGGATGCCGGATTGCCAGTAGCACAAGGTTCGGAGGAGGTCAGGATGCAGGTAATTTGGTCGTTGGTCATTGGTAAATAGGTAAAGATGGGGGAGTTTGTGCCTGCATTGATTCCATTTACTTTCCACTGGTAACCGGGAGAACTACCTCCGTTGGTGGGAGTA
>Ga0351858_1107_pt1 | contig 15817 bp, 2 predicted proteins | sample BONcelFGM3001D10_FD_206797 | JGI IMG/M metagenome (GOLD analysis project Ga0351858, IMG submission 206797) | Enriched cells from coal bed in the Powder River Basin, Montana, United States - BONCAT cells FGM rep2 HSBNCT.FGM.300.1.D10 ... | reverse complement strand
AGTGGTGGCGATACCTATCCGCTTACAATTCCTTTCGGAGTTACTAAAGTGGTTAATGTTGTCTTTAATCCAACTGCTGTTGGTGCTGCTGCTGCTGATCTTACCATCACCTATAATAATACCACAACTCCAACAGTAGTGGTTCCTGTTAGCGGTACCGGTTACCTTTCAATGAATGCTTTCTCAGAAAATTTTGATGGTGTTGATCCTATTCCTACGGGATGGTTACCAAATGCATGGTCAAAAATTGTACAATCAACTGCAACTGCTGCCGTGGTAGATGTTCGTAATATTGGCACTCCAATTTCACCTCCTAACCACGCACGATTATTCAATTCAACAGACTTGGGTGCAACAGTTATGTTGGTTTCACCTGCTGCTGTGAACTTTGCAAACTCATGGGTGCGCTTTGCAGCCAAAATGTCTTCCGCCACGCATACCGCCAATGTTCTTGTTGGATATATGACTAACAATACCGATCCAACAACCTTTGTTTCAGTTGGAACTATTGGAGTTGTTGGTACTTATGCTCAATATAATGTGTCTTTCCTTGGTTCAGGGATTACTTTCCCTGAAACTGCATATGTAGCATTTAAATTTGCACCAACTGTAGCAAGCCGCACCTTATATATAGATGACATTTTCTACGAAGCTGTTCCTGTACTTCCTGTCTTTACAGCTAATAAAACTGAGGTCAATTTTGGTACCACTGTCTTTATCAATGAAACTGCTTCCAACACGCTTCAGATTTCTAATACAGGTGCTGGTGTTATGACAATCAACCAGGGTGATATCACTCTCACCGGTGCTGATGCTGCTTCATTCACTATTGTATATCCTGATACACAAACCTGGCCAATTGCATTATCCACTGGTCAGACTTACACTTTCAATTTACGATTCAGTCCTCTCCAGGCAAGAGCTTATGTTGCTTCCTTGAATATTCAGGATAATATTGGTACGAAAGCACTGAATGCAATTCCTTTACTTGGAAGTGGATATGATGCTACCATCCAACCCGGATTTATGTTCGACTTTGTAGGTACTTTTCCTCCTTTGGATTGGAGAAAGTATAAAGGACTCTTTGGAACAGAACCAATTTTACCAACTGCTGACGCTATATGGGTTCATGATCAATTCGGTAATAATCCTGATTTAGTCGATCCTAATAGTGCAAAAATTAACCTTTACGGTACTACAAGACGCCACTGGCTGATGTCGCCACCAATTAATCTTGGTGATGGCTCTCAAGGATATCAGTTAGAGTTTGATCTTGCACTTACTGTATGGAATACAACTACTCCGGTTACCCTTGCCCCTGAACAAAAAGTTGCTGTCGTTATTTCAACTGATGGTGGATTGACATGGTCAATGGACAATGTGTTGAAATGGTGGAATGAAACTACCCCAATCTCAAACACAGGAGATCATATTATTCTTGATTTATCTGCATATACAGGTCGTGTAATGCTTGGTTTCTATGGTGAGATGACCGTGTCCACAGCCGGTACTGTTGATTATGACGTTTTCTTTAGAAATGTCACGGTAACTGACGCTGTCAACATCGTTTATCCTGAGCCACGCAATCTTACAGCCGTTGATGCTGGCATGGCAGCACAGTTGAACTGGGCAGCCCCAATTCTCAACAATAAAAAACCAGCCGGATTTGGTGAGGACAATAGCGCCGCTTATCGCTCCAACCTAAATCAACCACAGGCTGATTTGTTTACCGAAGGACGCGACGAAGGTGTCGTAATTCCAAAAGGAAGCAAGAGCCTCGAAACAAGGAGCACCTTATACAACAACGGTCCTTTCATCAATGCTCCCGGTGGAGGTCCCAATGGTGCAGATGGCAGCGTGCTTCAAAACACCGATCTTGGCATGAACACCCTTGGTGCCGGCATTCAGTTTACAGCCGGTAACCGTATGGCCGATGACTTTGTTGTTGATGAAACATGGACAGTAGAAAGCTTTACTTTCTACACCTACCAAACCGGTAGCACCACCACCAGCACCCTGACAGGAGGTTACCTGCAGATCTGGAATGGCGATCCTGCCGCCGGTGGACAAGTTATTTATGGTGACATTACATCCAATATGATGGTTTCCACAGCCTGGACTAACGCATACAGATACAGCCAAACAGCCGTTGGTACAACAAGGCCTGTGATGAGTGTTACCTGTGCTACCCCGGGTCTCGTTCTTGAGCCAGGAACCTATTGGGTTGACTACACCCTTGCTGGCAGCCTTGCCAGTGGACCATGGGCTCCTCCTATCACCATCAATGGTCAAACCGTTACTGGTAACGCCAAACAATTCACTGGCAGCTCCAGCACCTGGGTTGATTTTCTTGACACAGGTACAGGAACACCCGCACAAGGTCTGCCATTCCTTATCGAAGGAACCACAGGCGGCGGTGGCGGAGGCCCTGTTAACGGTGAATTACTTGGCTATAAAATCTATCGTAATGGAACATTGGTTGGCAATACTACCGCCGATGTGTTAACTTATCTCGACAGCCCACTCCTCGCAGGTACATATACTTATGGTGTAACTGCTGTATACGGACAACCTTATCCAGGTGAATCAGTAGCTGTTGAAACCAGCGTTACCATCTTCAGTAATGTAGGTTCATTCCCCTTTGCAGAAACTTTTGAAGGTGCCTTCCCTGGTTCATGGGATGTGTACAATGTGGATGGCCTGAGCCCTGTTTGGGTTAGTTCTGTTGCTCAAAACCATACCACCGGAGGAGCCAAATCGGCCTTTCATAACTATGGCCCCGCCACTCAAACAGAAAACGGATGGCTTGTAACCCCAATGATACCTCTCCCTGCCGGCAGCGGTATCGAGATGAAATTCTGGGATTACAATTCCTTCCCTACCTATTACGGAAAGAACAGCGTGTTGGTTAGTACCGGTAGCGGTAACCCCGCTGATGGCAACTTCGTTGAAGTGTGGACCGTTTCAGCTGTTCCAAATCCTGCTGCATGGACAGAAGAAACCATAGACCTAAGCGCCTACGCCGGACAAACAGTTTATGTAGCCTTCCGCTACGAAGGCAGCGACGCCCACGGATGGTATGTTGACGATGTAACAATCGACCCGGCGCAAGCCAATAACCCAGTCATTGCTGTTGATCCTACCTCTTTGACAGAAACTCACCTTGTTCCACCATCAATGGTAACCACCCAAGTGGTAACAGTTACCAACACCGGTGGCGGCGACCTCACCTGGGACTTAGCCGTTAACACCACAGCGAGCAAAGCTCAGGTCAACACCCCAGAAGACTATGCCCGTTTATATGAGCGCATGGCAGCCGACGGCATCGTTGACCAAAGCCTAAGCTTAGCAGGCGTACAAGGCACAAAGAGCCCAAGTCAGACCCGCGACGAAGTGATCCGTTACGACAACGGAGTCAACAACGACGCCATAGGACTGACCAGTGGCGGCACCTTCCAGGTAGCAGCCTACTTCCCAGCGGCAACGATGGGCCAATATGCCGGCATGAAACTCGATCAGATGGAGATCTACATCAATGATGTACCAAGTCCATGTGTATTGAAAGTTTACGGAGCAGGCAGTGCCACCTCGCCAGGAGCGCTGTTACACGAGCAGACCATCACCCCCACAGGCATGTCATGGAACCTGATCACCCTAAGCAACCAGGTAGACATCACAGGTCAAGACCTGTGGATCGGCTATCAGGTCACCCATACAGGCGGTACCTACCCGGCAGGCAGTGACGCAGGCCCACACGTAACCAACGGAGACTGGATCTCCACCGATGGCGTAGCATGGGATCAGCTTCACGTATTAGCCCCGAGCCTCGACTACAACTGGAACATCGCCGGATATTTGGTACCAGGCATCACCTATACCAACGACATCGGCGTACAAAGCCTGGTAAGTCCGGTAAGCGGCGCCGACCTTGGCAATGAAACCGTAACAGTAAAGATCAAAAACTTTGGCACTGCCCCACAAAGCAATATCAGCGTAAGCTACACCCTCGACGGCGGCACCGCCGTAACAGGCACCGTAGCCGGCCCATTAGCAGCAGGCGCAACCTTTGATTACACCTTTACAGGCACCGTAGACCTGAGCACCGTAGGACAAACCTATGTGTTCAACACATGTGCCACCGTAGCAGGCGATGAAAACGCAGCCAACAACTGCAAGAGCTACAGTGTAACCAATGTGATGCCCGTATACTGCGGAGCTACCACCAACACCGAAGACGAATACATCGGCAACGTGCTCTTTGGCGCAATCAATAACACCAGTGGATGGCAAGGCGGCGTAGCCGACTACACAGCTCAGTACACCGTTATTGAGTCAGGCGCATCAGAGAACATCACCGTTACCAATCCGGTACCTTATTCAAGCGATAAGGTAACCGCCTGGGTAGACTGGAATATGGACTACACCTATGCCACCGGCGGATCAGAAGAATACGTACTGACCAATGTAGGCGGCACCGGCGCTAGCTTCACCGGCGCTATCGGCGTACCAGCAGGCACCCCAGAAGGCATGTACCGCATGCGCGTTCGTCTGACCTACAGCACCGCACCAGCCCCATGCGGCAGTGCCAGCTATGGAGAAGTAGAAGAATACACCATCCAGGTAGGCGCAGGCGTACCACCCAGCCCATGGTTGAGTGCCGATCCATTAACAGGCAGCATCCCAGCCGGCGGCAGCGCCCAGATCACCGTCACCTTCAACAGTGAAGGCGTGGCCCTGGGTACCTACAACGGCAGCCTGGTATTCACCAGCAACGACCCTGTAAATGGAACAGTAACTGTACCGGTAACCTTCAATGTAGAAGAGAGCAATGTATGCTACCCCAGCCCACGCAACCTCACCGGCACTGTTCAAGGACAAAATGTAACCCTTGCATGGCAAGCCCCCGACTTCAGTGGCGGCGGCGGAGGCGGAACCACCCAAGACTTCGAAGAAGGCTTTGAGGCAGGTACCCTACCTACAGGCTGGATGACCTACAACGTAGACGGCGACGCCTATAGCTGGGAAAACACAGCAGTAGCCTACAGCACCTTCCCTGCACATACAGGATTGTACTGCATGACCAGTGCCAGCTACATCAATGGCGTAGGAGCACTCACACCTAACAACTGGTTGGTAACTCCAGCCTTAGCTGTAACAGCCGAGTCACAGCTCAAGTTCTGGGTTAGCGCCCAAGACCCACTCTGGGCAGCAGAGCAATACTATGTAAAAGTAAGCACTACAGGCAACGCGGTAGCCGACTTCACCACCACCCTGCACAGCGCCATCTCAGGCACCAGCTTTGCAGAAGTAGTAGTAGATTTGGGCGCCTATGCCGGACAGACCATCTATCTGGCCTTCCAGCATGCCAATGTTACCGATCAATACTTCATCAAGATAGATGATGTAACAGTAACAGCTACCAGCACCAAGGCAGCCTACACCGCAGCCGTAGCCCCCGGAACCGAAAAAGCTATCAGCTTCAAGACCCAGGGCATGAGCCAGAGCGAGATCAACGCCAAACTCAACCCACAAGTGAGCTACACCTATGGAGAATCAGCCGAAACCACCACCACAGGCGGACAGGCACAGATCCTTCCACAAGGCATCAAGCACATGAGTGGCAGCAGCAGCAGAGCGTTACTCTATGACAATGGACCATTCATCAACTCCCCCGGCACCGGCCCTAACGGCACCGACCAGAGCATACTACAGAACACCAGCTTAGGCATGAACACCCTTGGCGCCGGTATCCAGTTCCTCTCAGGCAACCATATGGCCGATGACTTCGTAGTAGACCAAACCTGGACCGTAGAAAGCTTCACCTTCTATGGCTACCAGACAGGCAGTCCAACCACCAGCACAATGACAGGCGGTTACCTGCAAATCTGGGACGGCGATCCAACGGCAGGCGGACAAATTATCTGGGGCGATATGACCACCAATCTGATGAGCAGCACCGCATGGACCAACGCTTACCGCTTAAGCGAAGGCACCCCGGGTACTACCCGTCCGGTCATGAGCATCACCTGTGCTACAGCAGGCCTCACCCTTGAGCCAGGCACCTACTGGGTAGAATACACCCTCAACGGCAGCTTAGCCAGCGGACCATGGGCACCACCTATCACCATCAACGGACAAGCCGTGACAGGCAACGCCAAACAATACCTTGGCAGCACCAGCGCATGGGTCGACTTCCTTGACACAGGCACCGGCACACCGGCACAAGGCCTCCCATTCCTTGTAGAAGGAACAGCAGGCGGCGGCGGTGGCGAATGCCCACACGGCGAACTGTTAGGATACAATGTATACCGTGGCGGCAGCAAGATTGGCGAAACAGTAGCCAGTGTACGCACCTATATCGACAGCAACGTAGCCCCCGGCACCTACAACTACGGAGTGACAGCAGTCTATGGCCAGCCTTACCCAGGCGAGTCAGCACCTGTTAACGTAAGTGTAACGGTAAGCCAGAGCGCAGTGTTCCCATTCGAAGAACCATGGACCAGCAACAACTTCACAGCCAATGGCTGGACATTCGCTCCAAGTCAGGGTAACTGGGCTATGTCCACCATGGGCAACCCTGCACCGGCAGCACAGTTTGGCTGGAGTCCATCCACCACCAACTACAGCTTTGCATTGGTAAGTAAAGACATTGCAGCCACACAAGCAGTAGATAATGTAACCTTAGAGTTTGACATCATGTTAGACGACTACTCCAACACCAGCGCAGAGATGATGAAGGTATATGTATGGAATGGCACCTCATGGGTACTGATAGACACCTTTGTCAACGCAGCCGATATCCCATGGACCACCAAGAGCTACGATGTAACCACCCATGCCTTAGGCAAGATGACCAAAGTGAAGTTCGAAGCAAGTGGAGCCACCACCTTCGATATCGACTACTGGTACATTGACAATGTGAAGGTATTTGACGGCGAACCCGTACTCGATCCAAACATCACCGTTACTCCAGCTGTTATGGAGAACTGGGTACCAGTAGGAGGCAGCCAAAGCCAGCCGATGACCATCGGTAACACCGGCGTAGGCCCACTCAACTGGACAGCCAGTGTACAATACCTCACCCGTCAGCAGACAGCACCGGTAGCAGTACCAGGCGGACCAAAGGTAGAACATGGCATCCTTGACCTTTCAAGAGCCAATGCACAGCCAGGCGGAGCGCCACAGACCGACACCCGTGATGTAGCGATCCTGAACTATGACGGCGACAATGCAGACGCTATCGGATTGACCTCAGGCGGCACCTTCCATGTAGCAGCTCGTTTCCCGAGTGCCATGGTAAGTCCATATGCAGGTTACACCATGGAAAGCGTAGATGTCTATATCAACGATATGGCCACCACTACCACGCTCAAGATTTGGGGCGCCGGCACCAACAATGCTCCTGGAGCACTGTTACATGAGCAAGCCTTCACAGGCACAGCCATGAGCTGGATGACCATCACCCTGAACAGTGGCGTCGTCCTCACAGGCGAAGACATCTGGGTAGGCTACACCGTGACACATTCAGGCGGCACTTATCCCGCAGGTTGTGATGCAGGTCCGGCTAACCCTAATGGCGACTGGATCTCCACCGACGGAGCAGCATGGGATCACCTTGCAGGCTTTGGTTTGAACTACAACTGGAACATCCGTGCCCTGGTCAACGGCGACAGCTTCACATGGCTCACACTGAGTACCATGAGTGGAACGGTAGCCCCTGGAGCCACACAAGTGGTAACAGCTGTTGCCAATTCAGCAGGACTTGCCGCAGGCAGCTACTATGCCAACGTACGTATCGCCAGCAACGACCCAGACACCCCTGTTAAGTTAGTTCCAACGGAATTACATGTAGGCGTAGGTCTGAACGAGAACCCGATGAGTGCCATCAACGTATATCCAGTACCGGCTAACAGCCAGCTCACGATAGACCTTGTTGAAGGCGTTAAGATGATCCGTATGTTTAACTACATGGGACAATCGGTTCTTCAGAGCGATGTCACAGGCCAGATGAGCAAGACCTTCAACGTTGAAGGACTGCGCGCTGGCGCTTACACCCTGCAGTTCGTTAACAGCAAAGGTGAGATCTATAACAGAACTATCGTTATCAACAGATAACCTAAGTCAATAACAGCGAAAAGGGGAGCCATAACGGCTCCCCTTTTTTTGTTTCTACACCTAATTATTAGGTATGGGAATGTTTTTTTACATTTCTCCTCTCTCAAACAGCCCCCTCCCACTTGTAAACCTACATAAATTACAGTCATTCTGAGCATTAGCGAAGAATCTCATATATTAACTAGACAACAGTGAAAGGAAATAAAGAACTTATCGAAAAGGCACTTGGTTTATGAGTAATTTGGTTGAATTAAACAAAATTCGAATATTTGTGTTAATGATGTCGAATTGGTTTTATTATGATCTTGAAATTATAAATACTAATACTTATTTTTTATAGTTTTTAGGTATTGCCATAACTTAAACAAATAAACCTCTTTTCATGCTGTATAAGTCATATGAAGAACAGGAAGTTGAGTTGTGTTTTTTATTTGTGAACGATTTAACATGAATTTAAAGAATTATCAAAAAAAAACTTGCATTGCATTGTATCTTACTATACTTTTGCTCACAATTTGAAATGGATTTATACGGAAACGTACGATATATAAGGATTTGGAAATGATGTTGCCTTTTTAATGAGGGGAGTATCATAACTTAAAGTTGTATTAATTTTGATTTTATCTGATTAATATGGTAATTTTGTACTTTTGTAAATCAAAATATTGTTTCGTATGAAACATTTTATATATTTTTGCGTAACACTTATTTATTTTTAAGTCTTATGGGATATTTTAATTTTTTCACTAAATCAAAAAACTGACCAGTTATGAATGAGCCAGCAATCAACTCCAGGAGTCGCGACCCCGCATGTGCTCCAGACGGACAAATTATTAACTATTTTAATAATTCAATGGAAAACCAAGAAAAATCTAATTCAATTTTTATTCACAAAATCTCGAATCTCATGGAAACAAAGTACGATTTAAAAAGGCTACTGCGTACGGGGACTATGTTAGCATTGCTTTTTGCATGGATGCTAACCGGGTCTTTTGTAGCCAATTCGCAAATTGCTCCTAAAGCCACTTTTGATATGAACCTTACAATTATAGGTTCTGGAACAGTGACAGTGAGCGGTTACGCGAACCCTATCGTTGGCCCTGTTGTCAACTCCACGGTAGGCCCATTTGCTGATGGCTCCTTATTGGAAATCACAGCAACTGCTGCCTCAGGTTGGGTCTTTACAGGCTGGACTGGTGCTGTTTTGGACGGATCATTAGTGACCCCAAATCACATTCAAGTAAGTGGTGGCGCTCTTCCTCTTACGGCTACTTTTAAAAAGGCTGTATTACTTTCAAACCTTACATTTACTGCTAATAGTAAAACCTATGATGCTTCAACAACCGCTACCGGATCTGTTAGTATCAATCCTGGTGTTATTGCTCCTGGTGATGTTGTGACTGTTTCTTACACTACGGCAAATTTTGATAATGCCAATGTTGGAACTGGGAAAACCGTTACATTTACTGGTGTTGCTCTTGGTGGTGCTGATGCAGGAAAATATCATCTTGCTGGAACTACAGGAACTGCTACAGCTAATATAACAGCTGTTAATCTTACTGTTGCTGATGCTGTTGCGAACAACAAAACTTTCGACGGAAATACTACTGCGACTGTTAACTATGGTGCTGCAACTCTTGTTGGTGTTGTTGCCCCTGATGTAATTACAATTGTGACTACAGGGTCATCTGCAACTTTCGATAACAAAAACGTTGGTGTTGGCAAGACAGTAACTGTTGCTGGTTTGACCCTAGGTGGTTCTGCAGCGGGCAATTACACCCTCACTCAACCTTTATTAAGTGCAAACATTACTGCAAAGGAAATTTTCTATCCAAGTGTTGTAATTGCTTCAAAAGTATATGACGGAACTACTTCTGCTACTATTGTTACTTTCGGAAGTGCCACCGGTTTAGTTGCTGGTGAACCTACCAATGTAACTTATGGTCCTGGCATTGCTACATTTGCTGATCCTAATGTTGGAACAGGTAAAACTGTCAACATTGCTGGTCCTGCTACATTGTCAAATACTAATTACGTATTGAACTTCCCATTTACTACAACCGGAACTATCACAGCTCCTGTTTATGCAATGTTCACTCCTTATTATGGTGTTGTTGGCACACGCCCTACAGCTCCTGCTGCAAACGTTCCTGTGAACCTTCCGCTGAGTATTGAGTTTAGTAAGCCTGTTGTTGACGTAAATGGTGATGCGCTTCCAACCAATGACCTTGGTGATTTCATTAAACTTGAAATCTGGAATAGCGGCCTTGCTACATGGGAACTTGTTCCTTTCACAGCATTTAGGGTTGGAAATAAAGTAACCCTTTCTCCTGCTGCCTTATTGAGTCATTCTCAACTTTATCGTATTCGGTTCCTGAATATTTACAAAACAGCTGCTGATGGCGGTGGACAGGTTGTTTATACTCTTGATGGTGCCACAAGAAATCCTGCTTTAACAGGTTCATTGCAGATCGACAATATTGTTGAATTTAGCACCATGTCACTTGCTACTGCAACTCTTCCAACAGTAACTCCTTATGGATTCGAAAAAGCTGTTTGTGGAAACGTAATCAAATTAAGTTTTGTAAATCCTGTTAAATATCTTAACGGAAATCAAATTACTGATAATCCAAAACATAAATTCACTCTCCAGTACTCTACTGATAACATCATCTGGAGTGATGTTCCTACTGCTGATTGGAGCGTTGCAATTAATGTTCCAGGAAACCCAACTGAATTTACATTCACTTACGTTCCTGGTAACTTGGCTTACAATACCTATTATCGTATCAAGAATAATATTGGTCTTGATTTGAATTATGGTTTTGTTGACAAGATAACAACTTTGACTGTGCTCAATGGTGAAGTAGCATATGATCACACACAAGGCAATGATGGCTGGTGGTGGCAAACAACTACTACTTATCCTGTAAAAGCTTATGTGAATTACACATCTGTAAATACTGAGTTTGGTACACGGCCGAGTAATTTAAGTAACGTTACCTTTGATGGTAGTGATGTTATTACCTATGGAGCTGGTCCAGCCTTCGCAACTACTGTAAATAACGATTTTTTAGCGGATGTTACTGATCCTGCATACCTTGTTACCAGCACTGATGGTGAAGGTTATCATGTCGCTAACTGGAGCAGAAGCACCAATGGTTCTTCATGGACAGTTCTTCCTACCTCTTCTGTAGGTATTGGAGTCCCTGTTGAAGGACAAAACTGGGCTGCAGTGCCAACATTTAGCTTTAATCCTAATACACTTAAGCCAACTTCGTGTTCACAGCAATTGGCCTACCGTGCTAACTTTGATATTAACAAATATAATGTTGTAACAACTGTTGTTGGACCAGTCAATTCAGGTACTGTTACTCCTGTTAATGCAAATTTGACCAATCTTAACCACGGCACTACTGTAGCTTTGACGGCGACTCCTGCTGCTGGCTATTATTTTGTAGGTTGGACTTATGGTGTTCTTCCTGGCGTAGTAACTGCTACCACCCCTGATCAGACAGCTATTGGTTATCCAACTACTGGTAAGAATGGAACATTGACTTTCCAACTGGTTGGAGCTTTAACACACGGTACAACTTTCAACGTTACTGCTAACTTTGCGGCTTGGGAACCACGTATATATGCTGCTACTGATCCACAGAATGCTTTCACAGGCTTAATCAATGCAACAGTACAATTTGGATTCCCAGCAAGAACTGGTTTTGGTCAGGAGGGTGCTGCTTTCCAAGGTCTTAACTTTGATTGGGAATCTTATGTGTACAATACGCCTGTTAAATTGGAAGCTGTTGGAGCTGAATGCCGTTACGAATTTGTAAAATGGCAAAAATGGAATTCTGCTATTCTTCCTGCTGGCGCATGGGTAGATTATCCAGAAACTAACCCAACAAGTTTTGTTAGCATAGTTGAGAACATACGTCTTAAAGCAGTTTACAAATTGATCGATGACGTTAAAGTGAGTGCAACTGCCAACATCGCAGAGCGTGGTACTGTTATCATTTTTACTGATGCTACACGCACCACTCCAAGAACGATCAATGGCGTTCCTGCTAACCAAAGCTTTACTCATGGTGAAACCGTATACATTACTTCATATCCTCATCCTGATTATTACACTTGGAGGTGGCAAGATGCTGCAGGTGCTCCTGTAACTATGGGTGCTCCTGTTCGCTATATCGACCGTTCAGAATGGACCTACACTGTTGGTTGCAATGACATTGAACTGAAAGCTTACATTGATTTGAAAGAATATCCTGTGACTGTTAAGTCGACTTTGGCAGAAGGTACAATCAATGCTAGTAATCCTGCATTTAATGCAACTTTGGGTAACCAAGGTGGATTAGGCTTTAGCTTTACGACTGTTGGCCCAGATAGAGTTGGATCAGGAAATTTCCAAAGAAATTCAACTGTAAACTTTGCTGCGACTGCTGCGACTAACTGGGCTTTTTCACGTTGGGAAACTCCAGGTGGTGTAGTTGTTTCAACAGCTAACCCTTATAGTGTGCCTTCTTTGCATGGACCTATTGATCTTGTTGCAAAATTTGTAAGTACTGTTCCTCCTCCACCAACGTATGCTTTGACAATTGTTAATGCACCTGTTGCTGGTGGAAGTGTAAATATGCCAAGTGGCAATGTTTTACCTGGATCAAAAACTGTGACTGCAACTGCTGCTGCTGGTTATACATTTAATGGTTGGACTGCTACAGGAATCACCTTAACTCCGGTTCAGATGGCTGCAAATCCAATGACCTTTACAATGCCTGCAAGTGCTGTTACTCTAACTGCAAATTATGTTTTAACTGAGTATGCAGTAACACCTGTTTGCCGTACATATTTACGTCCACACACTGCATTCACAATTGTGAATTGGGGTGGTAGCGTATCAAAAGTTCCTGCTGCTGGTACCTTCAATGCTGGTGAAACAGTTGTTTTAACAGCTGTAGCAAATCCTGGTTTTACATTTGTTAACTGGATGGTTGGCGATGTTCTTCCTGGTGAAATTTTACGAGGCGAGATGGTAAGTAGTGCACCTAGCTTTACTTATACTGTTCCTGCAGTCAATGGAAATCCTCCAATGAGTGTTTATGCTATCTTTATCGAAGATGCTAATCCTGGATTCCCAACTTATGCCTTGACAACAGCTGCTAATCCTGCTGGTTTTGGTGTCGTTACAGGTGCTGGTACATATCCACATAGTGTTCAAGTATATGTTGACGAAGATGTAACCGAACCTGGTTATGAGTTTGATAGCTGGTCAGCCAATGTTAACCTTGCCGGTGACTATGTTGATATGACTGCTGCACAACATGTTGTAGCAAATTACACAAAGATTACTTATAACTTACATGTAGAAACTAATAACCCTGCTTGGGGTAGTGTTTCTCCTGCTCATACATCTTATGAAGTTGGGGATCTGCCTATAGCTGTATCTGCTGTAGCTGCTGGTTCTACATGTGATTATAGCTATGATTTTGCTGGATGGTTTACAAATCCTGGTCTAACAACTCCTTTATTGGATGCTGGTGGAAATGCTGTTGTTGACGAAGATTTCAACTTCATTCCTTATGTATTACCTTACCCTCAAACTGACTTATATGTATATGGAAAATTCGTAAGAGTTGTAAATACTTATGATGTTACCGCAGTCGTAGCTCCTGCCGTTGCTGGTACAGCTACAATTAATGCTGTTGCTCCTTATACTTGTGGTCAAACTATTAACATTAGTACAGTTGCTAATCCAGGTTACGAATTCCAACACTGGACAAAAGACGGCGTGTTGTTCATTGATCAGGTTTCCTTTAACTGGAATGTTGATGAGGATGCTGATTTTGTTGCTGTTTATACTGCAATCGAGTATGATGTAACTGCTACTGCTCAATCAGGTGGTACTGTTGCCCCTGCAGCTTTGGTTAGAACTATTGGCCAAGCTGTTGAAGTTACAGCTACAGCTGGTACAGGCTATGCATTTGATGGATGGGTTGCTACTGGTGTTACTTTAGCCGATCCAATGGCTAATCCTGCTAGCTTTAACATGCCTACAAATGATGTTACTTTACTTGCAAAATTTGTAAAAATCAATTACAATGTTACAGCTACAGCAAATGCTGGGGGTACTGTTGCTCCTGCTTCTCAAGTTAAAACATATGGCGATGCTGTAACAGTTACTGCTACTCCTGCCGCTGGTTATGTGTTTGACGGTTGGGTTGCAACAGGTGTTACCCTTGCTGATGCAATGGCTAATCCTGCAAGCTTTAGCATGCCTGCTAATGATGTAAGTCTCATAGCAAGTTTTGCTAAGATTCCTTACACTGTAACGGCTTCAGTAGTTCCTTCAAATGGTGGTACAACTTCTGCTTTGAATGCTACATATTATGTTGGTGACGCTGTTAGTGTAACTGCTACTGCAAATCCAGGATTCCAGTTTACAGGCTGGACTGCTACTGGTATTACTTTAGCATCTCCTACTGCCGCAACACAAAACTTTACAATGCCTGCCGGAAATGTTACCTTAACAGCTGCATTTACTTCTGTTAATAATAAACTTATGGGTAATGTTAAGTACTTCAATCAATTTGAATCGGGACTTCCTTTATCAGCTGGTGTAAAAGTTGCTTTATTGGATGCTTCAAATAATATGATTGGATCTCCAGTTAATGTTGGAATGGACGGTTACTATGAATTTGGTAACATCGTTCCTGGTACAACTTACAAGGTTAAAGTTTGGGAAGCTGGTGCTACCCTTGCAAATACTTGGAGTTGGAACAACTGGGGTGGTGTAAGTGCTGCTGATGCTTTAGTAATTAGCTATATGGCTGCTGGAAATAACGTGGTGAATAATTTCCCATGGATTGCACCTGTTGCTGCTCCTAATTATACTTCTTTTGCTGTTGAAGTTGCTGATGTTGATAACAGCAGTACTTTAACAGGTAACGATCCTTTAATTGTTATGCGTCGTTCAATCGGGTTACCTGGATATTCTCCTTTCCCAATTGGTGGCACACCTAATTTCCAGATCGCTGGTGGTGAGGTAGCTTCACTTGGTACGAAACTTTATCCTCAGGCTCCTTCCGTAGTCTTCACCCCAATGGGAACTTATGCTGCTGGAACAGCTGGAACGGATTTCTTCTATGTTGGAACGATTACAGGAAAAGCTGGAAATACTGTTATGAATGTTTATTATGTTGCTGGTGGTGATGTTAATGCATCGTATGTACCTCAGGGTGGCGCTAAGGCACAACCAAGTTTGAGTTACACTGGTGTTATTAATGCTAATGTTGGTGATTATGTGAATATTCCTGTAACTGTTGATCAATCGGTGAATATGAGTGCTATGAACTTAGGTTTATCCTTTAATAACCAATTGATTGAAGTTGTGGCTGTTAATGGTGTTGAAGCAAATATTGATAATACTAACGGACAAGTTAACGTGGCTTGGTTTGACGCAAATTCAAAACAACTAAGCGCTAATAGTACGATCATTGTTATTAATGCTCGTGTTATTGGTGATGTTTCTTCATCTGATCGCTTGTTTGAATTAAATGGATTAAACGAAATCATAGATGGTGCTGCTTCTGTAATTGAAGGTGTTAGTTTCACAACTACTACAATCAATACAAATGCCACAAATCTTAATGAAATTGCTAATCTTACAGCTTCAAGTTATCCTAACCCATTCAACATGGAGTCA
>Ga0351858_1111_pt1 | contig 16199 bp, 14 predicted proteins | sample BONcelFGM3001D10_FD_206797 | JGI IMG/M metagenome (GOLD analysis project Ga0351858, IMG submission 206797) | Enriched cells from coal bed in the Powder River Basin, Montana, United States - BONCAT cells FGM rep2 HSBNCT.FGM.300.1.D10 ... | reverse complement strand
GGAGCTTGTCTGTCCATTTTGTAATTGTTAATCTTATAACTCAATGTCAGCATCACTACACGAGGTTCCCTTTGCATCCTGAAAGTTGATTTGAAATCGTCGCCAAAAGATGTTCCTTCGAATTTTGCAGTTCCCAAAACATCGCGTACACTGAGTGTGGCCGAGAGTTTCTTTTTCATGAATTCGTGCCGGTACGACAAGTTTGTAAATAACATCGATTTCTGATCTCCCTGAGCCGAAACCGAAGGACCACGGTAAAATCCGGTTAGCTGCATGCGACTGTCACCTGAGAATTTGATGGTAGTATTCAGGCGGCCAGAGTAGTTGGTACTTTGTCTGTCAACCGATTTGCCCAGCACTTCGCCCTGAAGTTTGTAATTGTATATGCTCAAACTGGTATTTACCAGCAACCATTTTGTAATGTTAACGTTTCCCATCAATTCACCACCAATAGAATGGTCGCGGTTCAGGTTTTGTGTGCTCATGTAAAAAATGCCATCATTCTTCAATTCCTGCACACGAGTAATTAGATCGTTGGTGGTGCGGTAAAAAGTTTCGAGAGAAACAAACGAACTCCCAAACCTCCGCATATAACTAAATTCATACGAATCGGTGTATTCCGGCTTCAGATCAGGGTTACCGATACGGATGGTGTATTGGTTCATATAGTTCGGGAACGGATCGAGTTCACGACCTCCTGGGCGATTGATGCGGCGCGAATAGCTGGTCATAAACTGGCTTTTATCTGCCATTTCGTAGGAAAAATGAGCTGAAGGAAAATAATCAAAACGATCGAGTGTGTATGGTTTTTCAGCAGTGGAATGATCGATAGACCGTTCGGTATATTCGCCACGCAAACCGAGCATATACTGAATACCTGTGAATTTTCCTGAATAAGTTGAATAGATGGAATGAATATCTTCCTTGAAATCCATGTCGCTTGTGAAAAGCGGATTGTTTACAAATACCCCTGAAACCGGATCGAAATTTTTGAATTTAAAGATTTCAGTTTCACGCTCTATCCGGCTTTGAATACCTGCTTCCAATTTCGCACCCTTTTCCAAAGGTAAGGTATAATCTACCTTCAGACGGTAATCGTTCGAATTCTCATCTTCAGTAGTATTTACGCGCGACATAAAATTATTGGTTTTACTGAAGTTTGCATCAGAAATAGATTCGTCGATGTTTTCAAACGATTCACCATTTCGGTTACGGTAATTAAAAGAACCTTCCAGCTTGTGGGTACCTTCCTCGTTGAATTTAGAGAGAAAACTCGTGGTTGCGCTTCCGTAGGTTCCTTCCCTTGAAGAGATATTTTCCTGTATTGTGTATAGGTCGAAGTCGCCAGGATCCTGATATTCACGAAGTTTGCCGCCACCTTCACCGTCAAAATTGTATTTTCCTACTTCTCCTGAAACTGTTACCGAGGTTTTGTCCGACAAAAAGTAATCGAATCCGCCCTTGAGCTGTTGCCCACCTCTTGTCTGATTCCGAATTCCTTCCATATTCAGAAAGGTAGTGGTATCATTCTTATACGTTTCACGGGTCGATTTCATGCTTCCTTCGTCAGTATTGTCGTTCCAGTTGGCGCCAAAAAACAGATTGTATTTTTTCGTTTTGTAGTTCAATGTCAGGTCGGTTCCGTATTTCTTACCTGTTCCGGCATTCACGTTTATAATCCCGTTAAATCCTGAAAGGATGTTTTTCTTCATCACAATGTTAATGATTCCGGCCATGCCGTCAGGATCGTATTTAACTGATGGATTGGTGATAATTTCAATATTTTCGATGGCCGATGACGGAATTTGCCTCAGGGCATCGCTTCCGCTCAATACACTCGGGCGACCATCAATCAGTACCGTAAAGCTGGATGATCCGCGAAGGCTAACATTTCCGTCGATATCCACTTCAACCGAAGGGGTATTTTCGAGTACCGTAACAGCAGTTCCACCGGCAGCATTGATATCCTGGCTTACATTAATTACTTTTTTGTCGATTTTGTACTCAATCCGGTTTCGTTCTGCCACCACCTCTACTGCTCCAATTTGCTGTCTCGAAACCTCCAGTTCAATCGTTCCCATGTCAACCGTGGCCGCATTCGGGATGATTTTCACATCGGCAACAGTTGTTTTTTCGAACCCAATAAAATTGGCTTCCACATAATAGGCGCCCATTGGTAATTCACCAATTTCAAATTCTCCGGCACCGTTGGCCATTCCACCTGTAACGAGTTTTGAGTCTAGCTTACGATAAATTGCTACATTGGCATATTCCATGGGTGTTTTACTTTCGGCATCAATAATTTTTCCTTTTATTTTTCCGTTCTTCTGAACCGCGCTCATCCCACCTGCATTTGCTGCAGGAGGTACCTGCGAAAAAACCATACCTGCTGTCGAAAGGATTAAAAACAGCAAAATCAATAAATTCTTCATCTTCAATATTTGTTTATAGTTTGTTTTCAAAATTCAATACCTTTCAGACAAGCCCGAATACGGAAAGTTTAATGAGGTGCGGCAAACTGTTGTTAATGTTTGTAAACGATTTGTTAAACAAAAAGAGGAATAGGTTTAAATTGGAAGATAGTCAGGTGGCTTATCCAATTCAAAAAAGCGAATGAATTGGTCATCTTTGGCCAGGTTGTGTCAAGTTAAAATATGAAGAATGAAAAAGCAAGCGATATAAAAAATAGGTAAGGAAATTGGGGATGTTGGAAATCATGAAATCCAGTATCAATTTCATTGAATCCGAAATTTATGTTCCTATTGATTGAAGAAATTATTGAATCCTTTTAACTTTAATCCATCTTTTAATTTCTTATCTCCTGTCCAAATTGGAATATCCAGTTCAATGGATAATGCAACAAAGGGATTAACTTATTTTCAAAAAAAAGTTCCCTGATTTGAGATGCTTTGGGAATTAAGGCTGAAAAAATCAAGTTGGTATCAACCACAACAGAATTGGGAATCATTTCTTTACGTCTTTAAGAAAAGCTTCTCTATTCTCGTTCCACCAATCCTGATTTATCTCCTCTGCGATATTTACTATTTCGGCATCAAAACCTGATTTTTGTGCTAAACTCTCCATTTGAAGCCGTTTAACAAGCGCAATCAAATAATTTTTATCAAAGCCCTTCTTGTTAAGCTTTAATATCATCTGATCACCAATATTTTCAATTTCTAAATTTTCCATTTGATTGCTTTTTACAAATTTAAGAAAAATAGCAAACCCTACTCAATACAAAGTCGTTATTTCCTCTTCTGATCTTCCAACCTATATTCCGGTTTTTCTTTCTGGTCGTCCTGCATATCGTTGATATCGTCGATCAGCGGCGTTTCCTTCACAGCCTCCCAATCGAAGTTCTCATCCAAAGGGTTCAGCGCTTTTTTAGCGTCGAAAATGCGCGCATCAACCGGAACCGCATTGTAGGATGAAAAATCAGGAGTAGCCTTAAAAAAATCGGCAAAATCATTGGCTGCAGCATCGTACTGATTCAGATACGGCATTCCCAATACGTTCCAGAAAGTTTTAAAAATACTTCCAAAGCTGTAATGCACTTTCGATATGTAGTTTTTCTTTGCATACGGCGAAATAACCATCAAAATACTACGATGTGCATCAACATGATCAACACCGTTTTGGGCATCATCTTCAGTAATTACAATGGCCATATTTTTCCAGAATGGCGTATGCGATAAATATTCCACAATCCGGCCAACTGCCAGATCGTTGTCGGCCATGTAACTTTCCCTGAAAGGATAACCAGCCTCGGGGCGTTCACCTGCTCCATGATCGTTTGGGAGAATTACCGTTATGATCGAAGGCATTTCTGTACCGGGTTTTATCCATTTTTCATCGAATTCCTTTATAAACTGGTGGATACGAAACTGATCGGGAATGGCCATATTGTAGGTAGGGTACATTTTTGAGGTGCGGGAAAACATGGGTAACGGAACAGGATAATTCACATATTGTTTTATTCCTGAATATTTGAAAGAATCATCGTAAAAAGCAGGTTCGAACATGGTTCCAAATCCGAAGTTGTAAAATTCAACATTATTGCGTTCGAGGTGGTCCCACATCGATCCCGCTTCGTTGTAATCTTCAGGATAAATGGCGCCTGCTGAACCGTTCATAGCAAGGCTTCCCGGCGCTTTCGAACTGGCTTTGTATTCCCTGTTTCCACCGTAACTTGAAGCTACTGCCGATTCAACCCACTCGTTTGGATATGTATTTACCAGCCATCGGTGTCCATCGGCCGAAACATCCGCATCAACATAAAAATTGTCTGCAATTGCGAATTCTTTGGCAAGTTTCAGGTGATTGGGCATTACCGTCGCGTTTTCAACTTTCAGCGATTTATTCCGGTTGGTAAAAGTGGCGCTGTGCCCGTAACGTGCAATTGTTGGATCGCCGACTGCATTTTCCACCTGCCCGAAAACCTCGTCGTACGTACGATTTTCCTTCGAGATAAAAACCAGGTATTTGATCGGCGATTCCCTTTCGCTGCCAAAAACCGGAATCGGATTGTTTGCCCGTTGTTTTTGAACTTCGCGGTAGTCTTCAATTTTATAATTGTTCTCAATAACCTTTTGTGTCAGAATTTTCAATTCTTTGTCTGAAGGAATATCCATTACCGAAACCGTTCCTTTCATCAGATTACCGATGTAGCTGCCGGATTTTCCTTCCTGAAAATCTTTTCCGCCATTGGGGCCGCTTCCGAAACCTTTGGCATTGCTCACCACCAGCGTTTTTCCATCAGGAGTAACTTCAAGTTTTGAAGGAAACCAGCCCGCCGGAATGTGACCAATGACTTTCATCGTTGGAACATCGATCACTCCAATTGCATTTACTCCCGCTTCGGCCACATACAATCGTTTCTGATCGGGCGAAATAGCCAGCCCAAACGGAATTACACCACGAAATTGTTTAACCGCAGAATGCAATTTCAGCGGAATTTCAGCGGCAATGGTGTCGTGAATGATGTCGATTACAGAAATATTGTCGTTGGTTCCGTTGCTCACAAAAACATACCGATCAGTCACTGCCAGCGAATTAGGACTCGAACCGCCAACGGCAGGAATACCTTCGATGGTTTCGCCTACCAAAACACCGGTTTTTATTTTCGCCTGAATTTCGGGTTTTGATGGATCTTTTACCGAAAACGACCACACCGAAAACGATTCGGGAACATTCGGATCGCCAAGTCCGGGAATATCAAGAGCGCCTATTTTTGTTCCCTTTTTCATTTCTTCGGAACCGAAGCCAAACGCAGGAAAATCCAATGCATTCTTATAATCTTTTTCGGCCTCAATGTTGCCGATTTTGCTGTATTCGAACATACCCACATTCGCAACATATACTTTTTGTCCGTCGCGCGAAAGGATTACGCCAAATGGATACCTTCCGGTTTTTGCGTTGCCAATAATTTTCATTTGCCGGGTGTCAATCACAATCAGACGAAACAACATCTGATCAACAGCATAAAGATACCGGCCATCTTTGCTGAGTTTTATGTCGCCGATGTAGCCATCCGGAGTTAATCCTCCATTTTCGGAAACAGAACAATCAATAGAATCTAATTTTTCTCCTGAACCGACCGAAAACAGGTAGATTTTATTCTCCTGACCTCCTGCCACATACACTATTTTATTATCCGGAGAAACAGCCAAACCCATAAAAACAGATGCGAGTACTCCCTTGTCGGTGCCCGGTCCGGGAGGAACCTGCAAAACCGTTGGATGGTCGGATCTCAGATTTTTAATGATTGAAATAGAAATGGGTGAAGTTCCGGAGTTGGCAGTAACGGCAACGCTTCCATCGGCGCTCAGCGTCAATCCGAAGGGATGGGGCGCTACTTCAACCGATTTTCCGGAGGGAGTTAAAAAACGGCCATTGGGAATCACTGTTTTTCCTGATTTGTCAATTTGCGTGTATAAACTTCCGGAGGGGGAAGAAACGACCTTTAGTTTTGGCGATGCCTGTTGTGAAAAGGAAGAATTGATAATCAGGAAAAAAAAGCAAATATTGAAGATGTGAATTAGTTTCATATAGGAATTATTGACAACTGAATTATTGCAATTTTCTAAATAAAATAAACTATCGAGCCAATTTCATAAAACAGTAAACATCTCCGTAAGCATCACCTTGAATAGAAAATGGTGTTCCATGTTCAATATCATGCCAGCTGCCAAGTTTACTCATCCAGATTCCGTCCAATTTCTGGCGAGATGCATGAGTACATTTTTCAGTTCCCCTTTCAACGTAAAGTGCAATTTTAATAAACCCAGCTTCAAGATCACAAGATTCACAGAGTTCAAATCCTCTTGATTTAAAAGCTTCGATATATGCAAAAACACTTGGGCTTACTTCAACACCTTTCGGCCACCAATACCAAACACCATCAAAACGTGGTTTGGTATCAAATTGCATCCACCTATCCTTATACAGACCAAAAGCCCATGCGATACAATTATACTTAATGTCCTTATTGCTTGTAATGTTGAAATTATCATCATTTGAGAGCCCAGGAAATGTTTCGAACGCCTGTGCTTTGATTAACTCAACATTTTCACCCATAACTTGCAAGCTTGTTCAATAGTTGTGGCAGAATTATTTGATATAGTTTTATTGAATATTAAATTCAATGACCAAACCAATGGAGACGGTTCTCTTGTTATCTCTTCCAAAATAAATGGAACCACATCTTCACCCATCGAAACTATATCTTGAAAATTTTTATCATTAACTATTTGTTCAGCAAATGACATAAACATTGTATTCTTCTTCCATGCTGTGAATCTTTGGTCAAAGCGAGATTTAACTGAAAAATGAGAATAAATTTTATCATCTGTGTGTTGAATAATATTACTAATGGACGAACTCGAAATAACATTATCTATTACGCTTCCGTCTAGAGAACCATACGAAAATGCAAATGCTGAAACTATTATTCCGCCAGAGATGGTCAAAGGAATTAATTTCCTGGTTTTAATGTTATTTAGTTGCATAATGCTAACGTTTTAGGTTTTACCGTGTCAAAAAATATTTTGTTTTTTACTTCCCTAATTTGTTCCATATGTTTAGATATTAGAAGCAAGTCAAATTTAAGCTGACTATCATCTAGAACATCAATGTCTAGGTAATAATCGTAACTATCTGTTCCGTTTGGTTCTAGTGCATTATTAATGATTGCCCTAATATTTGAGTCTGGAACTTGAATATTTATTCGAAATGCATATTTCACTAAAGGGTATATCGCCTCAGATTCTGTAGAAATCATCTTCGTAAAATAATCTAAAGGATCCTCAAATGAATCAAGAGAAAATTTATTTACAAATCGAATTGATGTTCTTTCAATATAACGATCCTCCAATTGCCCCACGAGCATAGTAATACTTTCTTGAACTTCCTTCTTAAAAGAATCCCAACCTGAATATGCACTTTCGCTGATGAAGATTACACTGTCCTTTTCAATTATTAACTTTCTCTCTTTGTCTTGAGAAAAGTAAATGTAAGAGCTAATTTTCGTATTAGCCTTAGCACTTAGAGTAGATATACCTGGAGCTGGTGTACCATGAACATCAATATCAGAATGATAATTGTCAGACCGGATAGGAAACATTAATTTAATAACCTTGTCATTAGCAATCATTTTACTTAACTCACGATCATCTGAAGAAGCGAATTTAAGCTGAAATATTGCCAATATTACTGGAGGTGAATTTAAAACAGGCCAGTTTGATTGCATCACTTTTGTCGGTTATTAAATTTGTTAAAGGTATTTTTATATACGAAAATAATAAAATGTCCTAATACTTTGCAAAAGTAATCCATAAACATTAATAATAACGTATTAAATCCATCATTAATAATAATAAAGTGTAGTGACATGTAGTATAGAAGTCTCAAAAATTGTTAAACATTTATTGAATAGGAACGCCTATCCGTAAAAAGAAGTATTTTCGTATAAAAATTTAAAACCATTCAGCGTGCATCAAAATCTGGTACTGATCCCAACCTACAACGAAAAAGAAAACGTCGAAAGAATGATTCGCAAAGTATTTTCGTTGAAAACACTTTTTGAAATTTTAATTATCGACGATAATTCGCCGGATGGAACTGCTGAAATTGTTGATCGGCTTATTCCTGAATTTTCGGACAGGCTTCATATACTGAAACGGGCAGGGAAAGAGGGACTCGGAAAAGCATATCTGGCCGGATTTCACTGGGCATTGGCACGTCCGTACGAATATATTTTTGAGATGGACTGCGATTTTTCACACAATCCGAGATATCTGGAAAAACTGTACGCTGCCTGTACCCAACAAAATGCCGATCTGGCAATCGGATCGCGCTATATTTCAGGAATTAACGTGATAAACTGGCCGCTTGGCCGGGTGCTGATGTCATACATTGCTTCGATGTATGTGCGAACGATTACCGGTATGAAAATCATGGACACCACTGCCGGATTTAAATGTTACCACCGGAAAGTTCTGGAAACCATCGACTTTGACAACATCCGGCTGAAAGGTTACGGGTTTCAGATTGAAATGAAGTTTAAAACCTGGAAACACGGATTTAAAATAGTTGAAGTGCCCATCATTTTCAAAGACCGCACACGGGGAGCATCGAAAATGAGCGGTGGCATTTTTAACGAAGCGCTTTGGGGCGTCCTGAAAATGAAGATCAGAAGTTGGTTTATTCGTTACGAAAAAGCAATTTAAAAACACAAGATATGAAGACACTCATTAAAAATGCCCGGGTCATCAATGAAGGACAGATTTTTAGCGGAGCTGTACTGATTGATGGAGAATTGATTGCCAAAGTTTTCTCCGGTGATAATATTCCGGATGAATTCGTACACGGTGCAAAAGTGATTGATGCAAATGGCAAATACCTGGTTCCGGGAACCATCGACGATCAGGTGCATTTTCGCGAACCGGGTCTGACACACAAAGGCGAAATTGCAACCGAATCGAGGGCTGCCGTGGCCGGTGGTGTGACTTCGTACATGGAAATGCCAAACACCAATCCGCAGGCAGTAACCCAGGAAATACTCGAACTGAAATACCAGCGCGCTTCAGAAGTTTCGGCTGCCAACTATTCATTTTACATGGGCGCCACCAACGACAATCTGGACGAAGTGCTGAAAACAAACGGATCTGATGTTTGTGGAATAAAAATATTCATGGGTTCGTCAACCGGAAATATGCTGGTTGACAATGAAGAAGCGCTTTCAGAAATTTTCAGGAATACCAAATTGCTGGTCGCAACACATTGCGAGGACGAACCGACAATCATTCTGAATACTACCATTTACCGTGAAAAATACGGTGATTATGTGCCAATTTCTGCGCATCCGAAAATACGCAGTGCCGAAGCCTGTTTCAAATCGTCGTCGAAAGCTGTTGCGCTGGCTTCTAAATATGGAACAAGGCTGCATGTTTTGCACATTTCAACTGCCGATGAAATGAAACTTTTTGCTCCGGGACCAGTTGCTGAAAAGCTCATTACTGCTGAAGTTTGCGTGCATCATTTGTGGTTCGACGAAACCGATTACATTGCGCATGGAAACTTTATCAAATGGAATCCGGCCATTAAATCGCCTGCCGACAAAGCTGCTCTTTGGGAAGCCTTGCTGACCGATAAAATTGATGTGGTGGCTACCGATCATGCACCGCACACCCTTCAGGAAAAAGAACATTCGTATTTCAAGGCGCCATCAGGCGGTCCGTTGGTGCAGCATTCGCTGGTAGCAATGCTCGAAATGAGCCGGAAAGGAATGATTCCGGTCGAAAAAGTGATTGAAAAAATGTGCCACGCCCCGGCAGACCTGTTCCGTATCGACCGACGCGGATACATCCGCGAGGGATATTATGCTGATTTGGTGTTGGTTGATCCGGCACAATCGTGGGTGGTTTCTCCTGAAAATATTCTGTACAAATGCGGCTGGTCGCCCTTCGACGGAACAGAATTCTCGCACAAGGTAACCCATACTTTTGTGAATGGCAACATGGTTTATGCTGATGGAAATGTTGTTGCAGGAATACAGGGGAAAAGGTTGAAGTTTAACCGGTAGTATTTATAAAAAACAAAAGAGGCTCCGTTTCCGGAGCCTCTTTTGAGTTTTATAGTTTCCAATAAATTATTCTACTACAATCAGCAGGTATTTTGATGCTTTCCAGAATTCTGAAGGTTGATCGATCACCAGACTTTCAACCGTTTTATCGCCTGTCAGATGGTATGTTTCGGCAGGATGAAAAGTAACCACTTTGGCTTTCTTTGTATTCAACGGTAACTGGTTAAACTCGCGGATATCAATTCTCATGAAATAATCGCGGTTAAAATCCTTCTTCATTTTGAGGGTTCTTCCGAGTCCCAAAAAGCCACCTTCTTTTTCAATTACATTCTTTTCTTCCAGTTCCTTTTTTGTTCCGAAGGCATAATAGGCAGTGTTCATTGCAATTACCTGCGCTTCAATGGCCTGATTTTTTTCCATAATGGTCTGTTCGCTTTCGGCTGTTATCACCTCTATTTCTTCTTTCAGCCCGGCAACATTAACATTCAGATTGTTAAGCTCCATTTTCAAAACGGCAATTTCCGAATCTTTGTCACCCATTTGTTTGTTCAGCAGCGCCATCATTTTTTCGACTTCCGCAATTCTGGTGTTCGATGCGCGGAGTTTTGCCTGAAGGTTTTTCACCAGTTCTTTATTTTTCTGAAGCAGGCTATTGATCTGTGCAATGTCTTCGGCGATGCGTTTTTTGGCAACCGATTTTAACTCTCCACCTGATGAAGTTTGAACGGAAACGATTTTTTCAAGGGTTTTAATTGAGTCCAGGTTTGCTTGTATTTCGTTCATATCGCCCAATAACTCCAGAATTGAAGCGTCTTTTTGCACAGCCAATTGTGCAATGCTATCTTGTACGGCTTGCATGCGTGCAACCTCCTTTTTGTGCTGACCACATGAAGTAAGCACAACAACTGACAAAATAAATAGTAACTTTTTCATTTGTATCAAAATTTAAAGTGTAAAAAAACGTGTTTTAAATATCCTTTATTGCCTTGCGGCTGGTTTCCTGAATAACCTGACTCAAATCAATTGAACCGAACATTTCAAGTATCCTTTTTTCTGTTTCCTCGAATCCAATCCGGAAGAGCTCATCGGCTTTCTTAAAGTCGAACGTATTGAATTTTCTTGTTTCAGGCGGGTCGATCACGAAATCGCATTTGGTTAGGCTTTCCCTTACATTCTGGCTCATTGCCAAACGGAAAGTCCTTTCTGCAACTGCTTTTATTCCTGAAATATTCTCCTGTGTACCGTTGTGGTTCACATGCACACCAATCAGTATCCGGCATTGATTTCGAATACAGTCAACCGGCAGATTGTTGAGCAAGCCACCATCGACGTAAGAATTTCCGTCGATTACCTGCGGCTCGAATATAATCGGAATCGACGCTGAAGCCAATACCCATTGAAACAGTTTGCCTTCGTGTTTAATTTCTGAATGACCACTGTTGAGGTTTACGACAGAACAATAAAATGGTTTTTTAAGGCTTGCAAAATCATCCTTTTCAATATTCATTTCCAGGAGCGACAAAACCTTCTTGATGTCAATCAATCCGTTTGAGGGCATTTGCCATTTGAACATTTTTACCATTTTGTTGGCCTTCACCAATTCCAAAATCTGCAAAGGTTCCATGCCAGCGGCATAAAAAACGCCCACCAGCGCTCCTGCACTTGCTCCTGAAATAATTTCGGGTCGGATACCATATTTATGAAGGGCTTCGAGCACCCCAATGTGAACAATGCCCCTTGCTCCGCCTCCACTAAGTGAAATGCCGAATTTATAGGGTTTTGGATTCTCGTGCATGGGTTGTTAATGTATTAACGGCACAAAGTTAAGGTGAATCATTGATCTAATTGTTACATAACTTGAAAAAAATGTTACATGATTCACACCTTGCCAGCAAATGCTAATTCTTTGGGCCTGTGAATAATACTTATCAATGCATCAGAGAATAATAATTTCTTCTATTTTCCCGGCAACTTCCAGTCCCGCATTCCTGCCAACATCATTGAAAATTGTTTTTCCGGTTTTCCTATCGGTTAGTTTTACCTCTACGAGGGCATTCATACTTTCTTCAATCCGCCCATCCATCAATCCCAATATAGGCGATGCCAGTGCTGTCGCAGCTTCACGTTGCACCAGGATTTCGAGCAGATAGTTTTTATTTTCCATTACCAGTTCAACTTTTTCAGTATCAATTGCTGACTTGCGCAACTTGCTCTGATTATATGTGTCATGAAAGGGAGAAAAGTGTAGGGTCCCATTATTCCGGGCGAATACCAGGGATTCGGCCACGGAACTGTATCCGGAAATTGCAGGTTTCCTTTCAGTCCCGGCATGTTCAATTGAATGGCATTTCCCGAAAAGTGATTGTCGTGAATAGCAATATCAAATGCATCCTGAGATGGCACAAACAATTCAGGATTAAATTTATGGTATTGGGCTGTTTGTTTTTTACCGTTTAGTACCTGAATGAATGCATGGCTTTTACCCTGATCATCCATTGCAATTCCGGGAATAATTGCATATGCTTTGGTTTCGGCCTGGTTCACAACCTTAAAATACCAACCTTCGAAATAACTTCGTTTTCGAGTCCATCCCTGATATCGTTCAGGATGAAAAATGGCGCTTATTTTATTTTTAATCATAACCTGTCAGTTGGAAGGTTTAAAGGTAAAATTCAAGTCAGGAAAAGCAATGAACAACATGTTCCTTTCAACGAAAGTTTGTAATATTGCAGGCTTATAAATAAACGCATTTTGACAGAAGAAACCTGCATTTTCTAGGGAGTTTTATACAATATTATTCCGAATTGGCAGTTTATCCTAAAGTCATTCAAAACTCAGCTATTGGGAAAACGGTTTTCATATCGCATATTTTTTGTTGTGGTGTTGTTAATTCTGGCAGGTTGTTCAACTGAAAAAAATACAGTTGTATCGCGTGCCTATAACAATGTTACTGCCCATTACAATGTATATTTCAACGGAAAGGAAAGCCTTCGTGCCGGTGTTGAAAAGGTCAACAAATCGGTGGAAGATGATTTTTCGAAGGTTCTGCCAATCTATAAATCCAGCAACCCAACCACGGCCACAGCTGCCACTGCCGATATGGACAATGCAGTGCTGAAAGGCTCGAAACTGATACAGTCGCACTCGATCACAAAAAAACTAAAACGCAGAAAAAACCAGAGTAAATCCTACATCAAATTTGCCAGTCAGGAAGAATTTAATAATTGGGTTGATGATGCCTATATTCTGATGGGAAAAGCCTATTACTACCAGCACAATTTTGCAGCAGCCATCGAGAATTTCTCTTACGTGGTGCGAAAATTCGAAGACGATCCGAACAAACATGTTGCTAATATCTGGCTGATTCGTTGTTATAATGAACTGGAACGTTATGTTGAGGCTTTTGAATTGATCCAGTTGCTGCAAATGGACGAAAGCTTTCCCCGGAAACTTGACGGAGAACTGGCAGCGGTTACCTCTGATTACTATGCCAAACAACTTTTGTACACCGAAGGAATTCCTTTCCTGTCGATCGCAGTAAAACAAGCCGACAAAAAGGAGGATCGGCTTCGTTACAAATACATTTTGGCCCAATGGTACCAGGAAACCGGCAATACCGAAAAGGCCTCAGAAACCTTCAGGGAAGTTACCCGGATGAACCCGCCATACACAATGGCTTTCAACGCACGCATCAGCGCTGCCGGCACTTTTACCGGAACCGGCGATGCTGAAAAGTTAAAAAAAGAACTCCGGAAAATGCTTCGCGATAAAAAGAACCTTGAATTCCGTGATCAGATTTATTTTGCAATAGGCAATATTTCGATGAAAGAAGGAAAACGGGATCTTGCAATTGAAGAATATATAAAATCAGCATCGCTGAGTTCAACCAATATGTACCAGCGCGCGCTCTCGTGCCTCACCCTTGCACAAATATATTTTGACGACCTGAACTACAAAAATTCGCAGAGCTATTACGACAGCGCGATGGTGGTGATCGATGATCAATATCCGAATTATCCGGAAATAGAAAATCGTCACCGCAGTCTCACCCGACTGACTGACAACATTTACACCGTTGAACGTGAAGACAGTTTGCAGCGCATTGCATTAATGGACGAACCTTCAAGAAATAAGTTGATCGATAAATGGATCATGGAAGCTGCCGAGAAAGAAGCCAAAGCCAAAAAGGACGAAGCGGCTCAATTGATGGACCGGAGTTATTTCAGGCAGAATGAAAGTCGCTTTGGCCTGAGCCAGCAACAAGAAGGCGCCGGATGGTACTTTTACAGCCCAACGACTGTTGCCTACGGAAAAGTGGAATTTGAGCGACTTTGGGGAAAACGCAAACTCGAAGACGGCTGGCGCAGAGCCGACAAACGAAGTGTGATCGAAGATCAAATGGCGGAAGCCGAAGAAGATTCGCTGATGGCCGAGGGTGCACAGGTAAAAAAAGTCACGGATGTAAAAAGCCGCGAATACTATACACAGAATTTGCCGGTGAACGATTCGCTGATGAATGTTTCGCACAACAACATCAGAAATGCGCTTTTTAATGCCGGACGAATTTTCAAAATCGATTTTTCTGATTTTCCGCGTTCATCCGAGTCATTCGAGGACCTGAACAAACGTTATCCTGACAATATTTTCACCCTTTCGTCCTATTTTGAATTGTGGGATCTGTACAATAAAATGGCCAATCAGGAAAGATCCGACTACTATAAAAATCTGATCATTGGCCAATACCCCGATTCTAAATATGCCAAATATTTACTGAACCCGAATTATTTTATCGAGCTAGAAGCGAAAGCCGACAGTGTTAACCGACTGTACCAAAAGGCTTTTCTGGAATTCAAGAACGGTCAATATACCCAAGCCGGAAATACTGCAGATCAGATTATGACCATGCAGCCCGACAGTGCACTGATACCGAAAATACAATTCATTAAAATGGTTGACAACGGCACTCAGACAAACTGGGAAGGATTCAGCAAATTGCTCAGCGAATACATTGTCACCTATCCGAAAGCCGAACCAAAACCTTTGGCTGAGCAAATCCTGAAATTAATTCAGGACAGCACATTGGCCAATTACCAAAACCTGGTCGATATAGGTTATCTGAACGACCAAATCCAAAACAACGAATTACTGCCCGGAAATAAAAAAGGTGCAGACGAGTTCGAAGGAAAATTTTCGTATGACGAAGATCTGTTGCATTATTTTGTGATTGCATATCCTCGAAACGCCAACATCGACCTTAACCGCCTGAAATTCGACATCGCCAATTACAACATCGACCATTATACAAAATTCGATTTCGATATTGAAACACAAACACTGAACAACAACACTTCCCTGCTGCTCATCCGCTCGCTAAACGACAAAGAGCAAGGTCTGATATATTTCAGGTCGATCATCAAAAAGCGGGCAGTTTTTGAAACCCTCAAAAATATCAAATACATCAACTTCGTGGCTTCATCAACCAATTTCCGCGAAATCACCTCCGACAAGGATTACGTTGAATACCTTAAATTTTTTGTACTGAATTACAGCAAGTTCATTTCCAGCGATTTTACCGACGAGATTTTGCCTGAACCTGAAGAATTAATGGCAAAAGCTCAGGCAGAAGAAGAATTGCTGAAAGAAAGAGGATCGTTTGTAACCATCTCGTCTTCAGGCTCCGGAAGTGATTTGTATTCCAATGAAGAAACCGGACTTCAGAATTATGTGATTGCAGTAAATGCACCCGGATTTAACCTCAAACCGGTTATTGCGGCATTTGCAGCACACAACCGCGACGAATACCGTCAGTCCGGACTGACCATCGAAGAGAAACAAATGGCTGAAAATAAGCTGATGATTGTACATTCGTTTAAAACCAAGAACGAAGCAATTGGTTACTTCACAAAAACGGTGGCAAACCGTAAATTGTTCCGAAGTCTCGACACTTTGGGCTACCGAAATTTTATTATTACCGATGCCAACCTGAAGAAACTTACTGAGACACGCAGAATCAACGATTACCTGGACTTCTTCAAGACAAAATACATTGGAACGGAAACGGATGCCAGCGCCCAAAATCAGCAATTACCTGCTTACAACGGGCCATACAAACAAAATA
>Ga0351858_1109_pt1 | contig 16346 bp, 16 predicted proteins | sample BONcelFGM3001D10_FD_206797 | JGI IMG/M metagenome (GOLD analysis project Ga0351858, IMG submission 206797) | Enriched cells from coal bed in the Powder River Basin, Montana, United States - BONCAT cells FGM rep2 HSBNCT.FGM.300.1.D10 ... | reverse complement strand
GTCTGGACACCTTGCTTTCATCTATATCCAGACCAAGGCTTTCCACCAGGTGGTCGACTTTGCGGGTGCTCACACCGTTGATATAAGCATCTTGGATGACACTGACAAGCGCCTTGTCCGTGAGGCGCCTTGGTTCAATGAAGGAAGGCATATAACTGCCATGGCGCAGTTTGGGTATATCAAGCTGTATCCGCCCGGCCGAGGTATCCAAGGGCCTTGAGCGGGTGCCATTACGATCATTGGTCCTGCCTTCGCTGCGCTGATTTTTTGCCGCGCCGGTTTTGCTTTCAACATCTAATGCCATGAGAAGGTTGTAGCGCTTTTCAAGCGAAGCGCGGAGTAAATCCCCATCGGCTTCATATAGAAGCTTGCCAAGCTCGTCTACGGCAGATATACTTTGTTTGGGTGTCATGATGAGTACTCCTTTCAAGTTGTCGACTAACTTGTGAATACTCGATTGACGCCCATTCTGTCAAGCGCTCGACCTGTCCTCCCCGGACAGGTCTTCGCTTTTCCTTCTCGCGCCAATTTACACCACTTGTTGAGATTGTAGCCTCGATTTCTTCCGCATTGCACCTGCATCGCCCTAGCGAATGTCACATTCAGACATGCGTTCGTCACGGTCAAACATTTTCATCCGTTTTAGAGTATGTTACTATATCGTTAAGGTCACCCGTGTTACCAACCGTAAATAGGTAAGGAGGATATTCTTATGCGTACCAAACTAATCAGCCTGTTACTGAGCATGGTTATGCTGCTCTCACTGTGCGCCACGGCCGCTTATGCCGAGGCTCAGCCCGTGACCATCACCTATGCCTGCTGGGACAGCAATCAGGCGGCGCTGCTGCAAACGGTTGCGGACGAGTTTCATGCCGCCAACCCGAACATCACCATCGATATCCAGGTGAATGGCTGGTCGGACTACTGGACGGCGCTGGAAGCAGCAGCGACCGGCGGCTCCCTGCCCGATACCTTCTGGATGCATTCCAACAACATCTATTACTATGGCGCCAATAATCAGCTAATGGACCTGTCCGACTACATCGCCAAGAGCGATCTGGTGGACCTGAATAACTTCCCCGAAGGGCTCAACGCTATTTACAACATCGACGGCAAGCAATATGCGGTTCCCAAGGATTACGACACCATCGCGCTGTGGTATAATAAGACGCTATTTGACGCCGCCGGCATCAACTACCCCGATGACACATGGACCTGGGACGATCTGCGCGCCGCCGCCAAAGCGCTCACCAAGGCCGATGGCTCGCAGTACGGCTTCTGCGCGGGGCAAATACATAGTAACAGGGGGTCAAGTACAGTCCATGGGGCTGGTGATCGCGATTGGTGTGAACCGCAACGGGGATCGGGAAGTTCTGGGATTAGATCTCGGAACGGCTGAGAATGGTTTTTTCTGGAAGGCTTTTCTGGAATCCTTAACGGCAAGGGGCCTTCATGGCGTGAAGCTGGCAATCTCCGACGCCCATCCCGGTTTAAAAGAAGCGATCGGGCAGGTCTTTACCGGAATCCCCTGGCAGCGCTGCCGCGTCCATTTCATGCGCAATGTCCTGTCGCAGGTGCCCAAGAAGTATCAGGGCATGGTCAGCGCTAGGGTGCGTACGATCTTCACCGCGGATAAGGTGGAAGAAGCAAAAAAGCAGTTGCGCATGGTCGTAGATCAGCTTTCCACGCGTTTTCCCAAGGCGATGCAGATTGTGATTGATGCTGAGGATGAAGTGTTGACTTATATGTCTTTCCCCCAAAAGCATTGGCAGCAGATCTATTCCTCCAACGTGCTGGAGCGCCTCAACAAGGAGATTCGCAGACGCTTCAACGTCGTCAGCGTTTCCCCCGACAGGGCATCCGTCATTCGCCTTGGCGGGGCGGTTATCATGGAACAGCACGACGAGTGGTTGGTGGCTGAGAAGCGTTATCTCTCCGCTGAATCAATGGATATGCTTTATCTGAAAGCCGCAGGTGATGCTATGGCATTCCTCGTTGCCGTTGGCTCGTAACTCGCTATCCTGGGAATACTTTTTACACCACTTGACAAGACGCAACCACCAATTCACAAAAGGAGCGCATCAGCCATATGCGGCTGAAAGGCAAAAGCTTCGCTACGATAGCTGATGCGTTGGGGCTTTCACGCAATACCGTGAAATCCTTTTGCCTGCGCAATACTCGTGTTGATCCCAGTGAAAATAAGGCTACCGCAGTCAACAAAGGCGTTTGCGACCAGTGTGGCAAGGGCTTCACGCTATGTCCAGGGCATCGGCAACGCCGCTTTTGCTCTGATCATTGCCGGATGGTCTGGTGGAATACGCATCGGGATCTGCTCAAGAGCAATGCTAAGGTGGAGCATACCTGCGCCTGTTGCGGTAAGCGTTTTATGGGATATGAACAGCAGCGTCGGAAGTATTGTTCCCATGCCTGCTATATCACAGCTCGTTATAGAAAGGTGTCGTGAACGCTATAGATGACAATGTTTTCTCCCATTGCTCCGCGATGGCGTAGGCGCGTCGGATGCTATCCCTGCGGCTGATCAACAGGGAGGAGTACGCTTAAATTGATACCATGATGCTGCATAAGTACGGCTTATCTTTGGGTAGTCTGTTTCGCGACATGACCTTGATAACGGGCTGACGCCGAGGTAACATGTCACACCATGGAGGTGACGAAATGCCCAAGATCATACGAAAAATCGAGCATCCAAAAGGGCTTGAGCGACGGTTACGGGTGGCGGCCTACGCCCGCGTATCCAGCGGCAAGGACACGATGCTGCATTCCCTGTCGGCACAAGTCAGTTACTACAGCGCATTCATCCAGAAGCATCCGGGGTGGCAGTATTGCGGGGTCTATGCCGACGAGGCGCTCACCGGTACCAAGGAAGCCCGCGACGGTTTTCAGCGGATGCTCAAAGACTGTCGCAGCGGTCAGGTCGATCTGGTGATCACGAAATCCATCTCCCGCTTTGCACGCAACGCGGTCACTCTACTTGAGACCGTGCGAGAGCTCAAAGCGTTGGGGGTGGATGTATTCTTTGAAGAGCAGAATCTGCACAGCATCAGCACGGATGGTGAGCTGATGCTCACCATCCTGGCCTCCTATGCTCAGGAGGAAAGCCTCTCCGTCAGCGAAAATCAGAAATGGCGTGTACGCAAGGGGTTTGAAAACGGCGAGCTGGTTAACTGGCGTTTCATGTTTGGATATGACATTGACAAGAACGGTATCCGTATCAAACCCAGCGAAGCGTTGGTTGTGCAAGAGATTTTCCAACGCGGTCTTGCCGGAGAAACCTTCGGGACCATCTGCCGCGATCTGAATGCTCGAGGGGTAAGCGGTGCCTTGGGCGGTAAGTGGAGCGTGCCCCGGATCCACGCCATCCTGAGCAACGAGAAGTACACAGGTAACGCGCTACTGCAAAAGCGCTACCGCAACAACCATCTGGAGAAAAAGCTCTGCCACAACCACGGTGAACTGCCTAGATATTTTGCGACAGAATCACACCCTGCCATCATTGACGAAGCGACCTTTCAAGCGGCACAGGACCTGCTCACTCGCTTGGCTGAACAAACCACATACCGTGCCAAGCCACAGCTGAGCAAGTTTACGGGGCTGATTCTCTGCCCCCATTGCGGCAAGCCCTACAAACGTGTTACGAGCAACGGCAGCGTCGGTTGGAACTGCAGAACCTATCAGGAAAAGGGCAAACGCTTCTGCCGAGGCAAGAAAATCCCTGAGGATACGCTGAAAGCGGTCTGCGCCGAAGTGCTTAGGATAGCCGAATATGACGCAGATATTTTCTCGGCTTACATCGACTCAATAGAGGTTCCCGAGGATAACAGCCTGCTATTTCATTTGAAAGATGGGCGTATTGTAGAGCGCACGTGGCTTGATCGCTCAAGGGCTGCAAGCTGGCAACCTGATATGAAAGAAGCCGCTCGGCAGCGGATGCTGAAACAATGGAGGCGTCACTGATGGCAAGCTCAATTACATGCATACCCGCGACTAGGAACGTTTTTACAGCGATCCCCATGACTTCCATTACTAAACGGCGGGTGGCTGCCTATGCCCGCGTCTCCACCGACAGCGATGAGCAGTTCACCAGCTACGCGGCGCAGATCGACTACTACACCAAGCTCATCCAGCAACGTGAGGATTGGTCCTATGTGGATGTGTATACCGACGAGGGTATCACCGGCACGAACACAAAAAAGCGTGATGGTTTCAATCAAATGGTTGCGGACGCTCTTGCCGGGAAGATTGATCTGATCGTCACCAAATCTGTCAGCCGTTTTGCCCGTAACACGGTAGACAGCCTGGTCACAGTGCGCAAGCTCAAAGAGCGCGGTGTGGAGATTTTCTTTGAAAAGGAGAACATCTGGACGCTGGATTCCAAGGGCGAGTTGCTGATCACGATCATGTCCTCTCTGGCACAGGAGGAGAGCCGTAGCATCTCCGAAAACGTCACCTGGGGGCAGCGGAAACGGTTTGCCGACGGAAAGGTGAGCATGCCTTACAAGCATTTTCTGGGCTACGAAAAAGGCGAGAACGGGCAGCCTGTGGTTAACGAGAAAGAGGCCGTGACCGTCAGGCTAGTATTCCGGCTGTTTCTGGAGGGGAAAACGCCAGCTGGCATCTGTCGCCATCTGGATGCAAACGGCATACCCACACCCTCTGGCAAACAGAAATGGAGCCAAAGCACGGTAAACAGCATCCTGCGAAATGAGAAGTACAAGGGCGATGCCTTGCTGCAGAAGCGTTTCACGGTCGATTTCCTCACCAAGCGGACGAAAGCCAACACCGGCGAAGTGCCGCAATTTTACGTAGAAGGTAGTCATGAGGGGATCATCGCCCCACGCGAATTTGACATGGTGCAGGCTGAAATCGAGCGCCGCAAGGGTATTGGCGGGCACTATAGTGGCAACAGCGTGTTTTCCTCCAAGCTGGTCTGTGCCGATTGCGGCGCCTTCTTTGGTCAGAAGGTCTGGCACTCCACCGACAAGTACCGCAAGGTGATCTGGCGCTGCAATGCCAAATTCAATGGCGAGCACAAGTGCGCTACTCCGCACCTGACGGAAGATGAGATCAAGGTGATGTTCCTGAAAGCCTACAACCAGTTGATGGGCAACCGGGAACAGGTCATTGCTGATTGCAGGCTGATGCTGGAAATGTTGGCGGACCACACGAAACTGGATACTCAGATTGCGAAGGTGAACGAGGAAATCGCTCTAGTTGAGGGCTTGGTCAGCGCCAGTGTTCATGTGAACGCTGAAAAAGCCCAAGATCAGGATGCGTTTAATAAACAGTATAACAGCTTGGTTAACAGGCATCAGAAGGCCATGGCGCGGCTTGAAAAGCTGAACGCCGAACGTTCTGATAGAGTGAACCGCGAGCGGGAGTTGCGGGGGTTTATTGACGCGCTATTGACTAGCCCCCTCGTCTTGGATGCTTGGGACGAGCAGCTTTGGAGGTTGCTGGTGGTGAAGGGGAGTGTGGGGAGAAATGGGAGTATTGAGTATGAGTTTAGCGGCAAGCTGAGTGTTTGAACGGTTGATCTTCACGTTCCTTTATTACGTTGAATCACGCCGCTGCTGGACTTATGGAAGGAGAAATGAGCTTTTTGAGGTTTGCTGTTACAATCACTTGCTTGAATTGATCACTGCGATGTCGCTGTTGACAGCGATCAGTGACATATTTATACTAAAGGAAATCCGACGCGTAAGGTTTTGTTCAGACGATGGTTTCATCACAAACCAAGCACATCAACACTTGAGATCGCTTGTTAAATAGATATTCTATCGTACAAAAGTAATGATTCCACAGATGAAAGAGGCGTAGTGTAGTGAAAGGGTTTTTAACAAAATTTGAAACAATCATGATTTGTTGTGTTCTCCTTCTGTGCATGCCTTTTTTCATGTTCCCTTCTTCAGCGGCCTCCGCTGATGTTGATACCTCAATGAATCCTGCACAGCAGGCGCTTCTAGACCTCGTGACCAATCAATACATTGAAGAAACTAGAGATATTGTTTTGGATTTCAACGCTCCTATGCCTGTAGAGAGAGTAAAAAATTGTTATAAGGCTTGGAAAATAAGAACGTTTGAGGAGTATAGGAATTATTATCGTGAGAAAGGAGAAAAGGATGAATATTGGTTGTCTGTTGGAGCTAAGGGACGTTATGCTTTTGCGAATGCTGAATATATGACTCAGGAGGGGTATTTTATAAAGTATGTATCAATTGAGGCGTTTGACAACGATGTCCTATCACACAACACTGAACATTTTTTCTGTGATGATAAGGGTCGTCCTCTCTCATATAAGGTCAATTTTACTGACAAGATCAACAAAGGTTTGGCTGCAGGAGTTGATAAGTTAATAAAGGGCGGATTTGATAATTTCTATACTGTTTGGCGTGATAGTGAAGTAGCTATACTTTATGCTGGTGAGCTAGACCCAACATCTAAAGCGGCAAAAGCTTTGGTAAGTCAGTTTGGTGTAGTTGGTTTTAATATGACAGAGAACAATTTAGTAAAAGCAAAATTAGATAATATATTCGCCATAAATTTAGGGGAATACGTGTCTGTTATAAATTTCCATTTAATGAAGTCTTTAGGGTTAAATGAAGTAGAAGGGATTACTGGAGATAAGTTGTCAGGCTATAACGATTCGATTAAACATTATATTCATGCCAATGTTCTGATGGGGTTAAAAGGTGACCTGAAAGACTTTGGTAGTGATTATTTGGTGGGGGCAAAGGAAAGAGCAGATATTTATGGTTTGTCGATGACTAGTGATATTTATAACAGATTAGTGGAGTTGACTTTAACCGTGATTGAGGTTCCAGTAGAATTCAATGAAGCCGGATCAGTGTAGTCTATATCTAGGGTTCCCTCAACAACCACGAAAGCCAAACAAAACAAGCATTACGGGCTTAAAAGAGGTGTGAAATGAGCAAGCAGGCTTGCTCGGAATTGGCTCCCTGAGAATGGACAGGAAAACCATGCACCCACCCGAGCTTTCGTGTAAGAGTGTTCTACGAGTGGTAATATTTGTATTCTATCGAGCCTGTAAATCATTGAATGAAGCCATTCCACAGACGTGTTGACGGATGAAGCCCTTATAATTCAACACTTTCCGTCGATACAAAAGGACGCCAACCTCGTATCGAGATTGACGTCCTTTTATGGCGGAGAGTTAGGGATTTGAACCCTAGTCAGGTTTCAGCCTGAACACGATTTCCAGTCGTGCGCCTTCGACCACTCAGCCAACTCTCCATGGCTACGCATTCACAACGTTGGAATTATACTATCAAGTTTAACGCTTGTCAAACTTAAATTTGTTCTCCTTTATCATCGGTTGTAGGTTTAGGTCGAGTATACTGAAGTTCGCAATTTCATAAATTGATGGCAAAGCCATTGGTGCTCCGCTAGAATGAATGATGTCTAGGCATTCAAAGAGGAGGAGCAAACCAATGCCCAAGAAAAACGATACCACAAATCTCATGGAATTGCTACTGCGGTGTATGGGCGAGGCTGACCCGATGCTCAGCATGCTGGAGTGGTTCTGCGCTCAACTGATGGAGGCGGAGGTATCCAACAAGTTAGGTGCGGAGAAGAACGAGCACTGCGATGATCGAATCAGCAGCCGGAGCGGTTATCGTCCACGCCGGTACGATACCCGGATGGGTACCATGTACCTGCTGATCCCCAAAGTTAGAATCGGCGGCTACATCCCCTTCTTCGTAACCGAGCGCAAGCGCAGTGAGGTTGCTCTGATCCAAGTGGTTCAAGAGGCGTTTGTCCAAGGAGTATCCACGCGCAAGATGGACAAACTTGCAAAGAGCCTTGGCATCGAGGGTCTATCCCGCAGCCAGGTAAGCGACATGACCAAAGGGCTCAACGAGCAGGTATAATCGTTCAGGGATCGGCCATTGGCGGGTGAAGCGTATCCTGTGCTCTGGGTCGATGCGCTGTATGAGAAGGTGCGCTATGGTGGCCGTGTCGTTAATATGGCTATTCAGATTGTTTGCGGCATAAACGCTCAGGGACGTCGCGAAGTGCTAGCGGTTGAACCCATGCTGGAAGAATCCAAGGACACCTACCAGCAGCTGATTGAGGGCTTGAAGGCACGGGGCCTGCTGACACCTTCGCTGGTTGTTACGGATGCGCATAAGGGGTTGATTGCAGCCATTCGGACAAGCTCTGTCGGTGCATCGTGGCAGCGGTGTAAGGTACACTTCATGCGAAATATTCTCGCGCATATCCCACACCGCGACAAGGCGGAGTATGCCGGGCAGCTCAAGGAGATTTGGCTTGCCCCCTCCGCGGAGGGGGCAAGAGCGCGCGCTGCGGCGCTGGTTGAGGCGTATACAGCCAAATATCCCAAGGCTATTGAAACGTTGGAAGATGGGTTGGAAGACTCGCTTTCCTTCTATGCTTTCCCGAAGCTGGATGCCCGCAAGATCGCCTCAACCAACATGTTGGAACGGCTCAACGAGGAGATTCGGCGGCGAACAAGGGTTGTTGGAATCTTCCCGAACCCAGACTCGTACCTGCGCCTGGTCACCACGTTTCTGATGGAATTTGCGGATGATTGGTCGATTTCCAGAGCCTATCTCAGCGAGGAATCCATTCGTACCCTGTTACCTCAAGCAGCATAATTCATTGACGGAGTACTTCGAAATTGCGAACTCGCCTTGACACTATCGTTACGCGGGAAGCCGGTCGGCGAAGATAACCTCCAGTTGAGAGTGGATCAAACCCCAATCCTGCCTGCGCCCCGTCCATTTCTTTGTGATGTCCATCATCGCCAGATACAGCATTTTAAGCAGGCTGTCGTCCGTTGGAAAGACGGATTTGGACTTGGTCACCTTGCGCAGTTGGCGGTTGAAACCTTCAATAGCATTGGTGGTGTAGATGATCTTGCGCACTTCGGCCGGATACTTGAAATAGGTGCTCAGCTCCGCCCAGTTGGCTCGCCAGGATTGCACGGTTTTGGGGTGTTTCTTGCCCCAAAGCTCCTCGAAGCGCTCCAGCTCGGCCAGCGCGGCAGGCTCGTCCACGGCGGCATACACGCGCTTGAGATCGGCCATCAGCGGCTTGATATCCTTGTAGGACACAAACCGCGTGGTATTGCGGATTTGGTGGATCACGCACTTCTGGATCTGCGCTTTGGGATACACCGCCTCAATTGCGTCGGGGAAACCCGTCAGACCGTCCACGCTGACGATCAGCATATCAGCAACCCCTCGGTTTTTCAGATTGTTCAGCACCGTCAGCCAGAACTTCGCGCTCTCGTTTTCGCCGATGTACATGCCCAGCACGTCGCGCTGGCCTTCCATATCCAGCCCGATGACGATGTAGACGGCCTTCTTGACGATCTGCCCCTCAGCCCGCACATGGAAGTGGATCGCATCCATATACACCACCGCGTAAAGCTCTTGCAGCGGGCGCGCCTGCCATTCCTTGACCACGGGGAGGATTTTGTCGGTGATGCGGCTGATGGTGCTGTCCGAAACATCCAGCCCGTAAATTTCCTTGATATGGCCTTCGATGTCGCCGGTGGTCATGCCCTTGGCGTACATCGACAGGATTTTCTCCTCGATGTCGCCCGTAAGGGTGGTTTGCTGCTTTTTGACCAATTCCGGTTCGAACTCGCCTTTGCGATCCCGGGGCACCTGAATATCCACTTCGCCGAAGCTGGTTTTCAGCGTCTTTTCGCTATGGCCGTTCCGGCTGTTGTCGGTGTCCTTGTTGCGAAAATCGTACTTGCTGTAACCGAGCTCTTCATCCAGTTCGCCCTCAAGGCCTTGATTCACAAACGTTGCGATCATATCCTTGAACAGCTCCTGAATATCCTCCATGGATTTGATCCCCGCGCCTTCCATGCGCTGTCCGAGTTGCGCCCTGCGCGCTTTCTGCTCCGGGGTGATTCTGCTCTTTGCCATAAAAGAAACCTCCATGCTGTTTCTATCCTATCACAGCTTGGAGGTTTACACAAAATGCGGGACGGTCTCATTTCAAATACTGAGAAGTATTTCACCATTTTCTTTTAGTTCTTAAACCTGGTCGCATTTTGCAATCGTTTTTAATATCTGAGATCCGATCAAGGCGAAATCGCAATTTCAAGGTCTCCACTTATGTATCAGGCTTCTCGAGGTAACAGGGTACGAGGTCGATTAAAGGGAGCACGTTGATAGTACGTTGACAGTAGAAACGTTAACCCACATATTCCCCCACACTCACCCAAACAAGAAAGCCCGCCGCAAATCCTTTTGCGACGGGCTTTGGAGAATGCTCATATTATTGATACAATCGGAGGTGGGTGCACTCTGAAACGGGGAATCGTGTAAGGGTGGAGCTAGTCTTATGCTTCTACGGCGTAGCGAGGCTACGTCGAGCCTTCGCGACGAAGTCAGAGGCCAAAAGCGTCGCGAGATAGTAGTGTTAAGGTTTTGAAATAGTATCAGGGGCTCCGGCTTGCAAAGCAAACCGGAACCCCTGCCGTGTGTGCCATAGCACGCGGGCTGCTGCTTATCCAACGGGGCATAAGGCAACGGCTTTGCGTGATGGCGTTTTCATCGGTGAATGTCGTTACTGCTTGACGATCAGCTTCAGCGGGATGTTCACCAGCGGCTCAAGGGTTTCGCCACCCAGGTACTTCACCGCGTTTTCCAGCGCGATCTGAATCTGCACGTCGGGCTGCTGCTGCACAGTTGCGGCCATCTCGCCGCTTTCCACGGCGGCCAGCGCGTCGTCCGTCGCATCGATGCCATAGATCTTGATCTCCGCACTGCGGCCGGCGGCGGCTACGGCGCGCACCGCGCCCAGCGCCATTTCGTCGTTATGGGCGTAGATGGCGTTGAGCTCCGGGTTGGCCTGCAGGACGTCCTCCGTCACCGTTGCACCTTCTTCGCGGGAATAGTTGGCGGTCAGCGAGGAAACCACCTCGATGCCGGTGCCTTCCAACGCAGCTACGAAGCCTTCCTCGCGGTCGATGGCGGAGCTGGAGCCGGCTATGCCTTCCAGAATGGCGACCTTACCCTTGCCGTCCAGATCCTTGATCACTTGCTCGGCATCCAGCCGACCCGCTTCCTTGTTATCGATGTCCAGGTGCTGCACGACGGTTCCGCTGTTGGAGGCGCGGGTTACGGTGATCACGGGTATGTTCGCCTCATTGCAGGCGACCACCGAGGTGCCCACCGCGTCCGAGTCCACGGGGTTGATGATCATCAGGTTTACGCCGCGGGTGATCAGGTCCTCGATCTGCGAGGCCTGCGTTTCGGCGCTGTCCTGCGCGTCCAGCACCACCAGTGTCACGCCCATTTCAGCGGCCTTGGCTTCCGCCGCGTCCTTCATGGTCACGAAGAACGGGTTCGCCAACGTGGACACGGCAAAGCCGATCGTGTACGCCTGCGTCTGGGCACCGGCCACCGTCATGGGGATCAGCGCGAGGGACAGGGTCAGCAGGGTTGCCAGGATTTTGCGTAGCATAGTGTTGTCCTCCTTACCTATTTTGTACCTTTATTCCGCTTAATCACCACCGCGAGGATGATGATTATGCCCTTGACAATCTCCTGATAGTAGGAGTTAACGTTGAGCAGGTTGAGCCCGTTGTTGATGACGCCGATGGTCATGCTGCCCAGCAAAGTGCCCACCACCGTGCCAATGCCGCCGGAGAGGGCTGCACCGCCCAGAATCACGCCGCTGAGCACGTCCATCTCCAGCCCCGCGTTGGCCGTAGGCTGCGCGGAGAGCAGTTTGCTGGCGGTGATCAGCCCGCCAATAGCGCACATCAGTCCGGCCGCTACAAACACAAACACGCGGTAGCGGTCTATCGGGATGGCCGAGAGCCTGGCAGCCTCGCGGTTGGCACCGATCGCCTTGATGTAGGTGCCGTGTTTGGTGCGCTGCAACAGTACATAGAACACAGCCACCAGCAACAGCGATACCACGGTTGCCACTGGGATAACATGCAGCATGTAGCCCGCGCCCAGCGTGGCGAAGGATTCGGGCAGGCTGGAGATCGGCTTGCCGTTTGTCCACACCATGCACACGCCGCGCAGGATGCCCATGGTCGCCAGCGTAACGATGAAGGAGGGGATGCGCGCATAGACGACCAGCGTTCCATTGATCAGCCCCACCAGCAACCCGATGGCAACAGCCATGACAATGCCCAGCCACACGGAGCCGCTCGTTTTCATGCCCCACGCGGCAGCCACGCCGCACAGCGCGGCGGTCGAACCCACGGAAAGGTCGATCTCCCCCGACAGCACCACGCACAGCATGCCCATGGCAACGGTGAGCACGATGGACACCTGCCGCGTGATGTTGAGCAGGTTGCGCTCCACCAGAAAGAACGGGGTCACATTGGCAAACGCGACGCACAGCAGCAGCAGGATCACCAGCAGCCCTAGCTCGCCCCGCAGGAACCGGGCAAACCGCTGCCCGATGGTTTTGGTCGTATCATGCATATGTTTCCGCCCCCATAGCCAGCGTGAGCAGGCTTTCCGCCGTAGCGTGCAGCGCCGTGTCCTCCCCGGCGATCCTGCCCTTACAAAGCACAAATATTCGGTCGCAGATGCCCAGCAACTCCTCCATCTCCGAGGAGAACACCAGCACGCTGTTGCCCTCCTCCGCCATCTGGACGATCAGCCGGTAGATTTCCGCCTTGGCGCCGATGTCGATGCCGCGCGTGGGCTCGTCCAGCAAAATCAGCTCCGGCTTGGCCGTCAGCCATTTGCCCAGCGCTACCTTCTGCTGGTTGCCGCCGGACAGGTTGCCTGCCAGCATGCGCACATTCAGGGGCTGCAGGCACATCCGCGCGCCGATGTCGCTGGCAATCGCGTGCTTTTTGCGCCTGTCCAGCAGGCCTAGCCGGTTCTGCGTCTGCTCAATATGGGGGAGCACGATGTTGTTCTCCACACTGTCGCCCAAAATGAGCCCCTGTGTTTTCCGATCCTCCGGAATATAGGCAATGCGATGGCCGCGTGTGTCGTGTGGGCTGTGCAGCCGTATCGGCCTGTCGTGCATCCGCAGCTCACCGCCGGTTCTGCGCGAAGCGCCAAACAGGCTGCCCGCCAGCTCGCTCTTGCCCGCGCCCACGATGCCCGTGAAGCCGACGATTTCACCCCGGTGCACCGCAAAGGATACCGGCTCGCGCATGGCGGTGGTCTGGTATTGCCTGGCTTCCAGCACGACGGGGTCACCGGTACGGTCTGCCGAGGGGCGAAACCGCTCTCCGGTCACGGTGTGGCCAATCATGGCCCGCACCAGATCCTGCACCGTCGCGGTGCCGATCTCAAAGCGCCCCGCGTTGCGCCCGTCCCGAAACACGGTTGCCCGGTCACAGCACTGGAAAACCTCATCCAGGTAGTGGGAGATGTAGATCATGGTCACATTTTTCTGCTTGAGGCTTTGCATTATACTGAAGAGGGTGTCGATCTCCGCGCGGCTCATGCCGGTGGTAGGCTCGTCCAGCAGCAAAATTTCCGCGTTGATCGCCAGCGCCTTGACGATTTCGATCACCCGCTTTTGCCCTAGGCCTAGGTCACTTACCATCGCGCGGGAGGAGATGGCGATGCCGAAGCGTTTCAAAAAGGCGTCGCTGTCCCGGTAGAGCTGGCTGAGCCGCTTGATGCCTAGCGGTGTGGCAACCGGCTCGTTGCCAAGGAATATGTTCTCGGCGACGGTCAGGCTGTCAATCAGGCTCAGCTCCTGATATATCGCCCCGATGCCCTTGCGGCGTGCGTCAATCGGGTCGGATATCGTGACGGGTTGCCCCCGCAGCAGGATTTTGCCGTCATCGGGGCGATGGACGCCGGTCAACACCTTGATGAGCGTGGATTTACCCGCGCCGTTTTCGCCAAGCAGCGCGTGCACTTCGCCCCGGCGCAGCGCAAAATCAACGCCCTTGAGTGCGTGCACGCCGCCGAAACACTTCTGGATGCCTTGCAGGTGAAGGATCAGCGCTTCGTCCATCGTAGACTGCGCCATCACAGGACCGCCTCCACCTCACCCAACGAAGGGATGGACGACTGCGCACCCTTGCGTGTGGTGCTTAGTGCCGCGGCGGTATTGGCAAAGCGCAAGCCGTCCTTAACGGACAGGCCGCGGGACAGGGCCGCCGCGAACGCGCCCAGAAAGACATCCCCTGCGGCGGTGGAATCGATAGCGTTCACCTTCACGGGCCGCAGCACCAGCGGCTTTCCATCAATCACGGTGTAGGCGCCTTTGTCCGACATGGAGATGATTGGCGTACGAATGCCCAGCAGGGAAAGCTGTTCGCAGGCCTTAGCCGCGCTGCGCATGTCGGTCACGGCAATGCCGCTGAGCGCCTCGGCCTCGGTTTCGTTGGGTTTGGCATAGTCGATCATGCGGCAGATTTCGGGCAGTAGGCCGCCTGTCGGAACGGGCGACGGGTCGATGATGACCGTCATGCCCCGCTGCCGGGCGATGCGGATCGCTTCATACACGGTCTCCAGCTGAATCTCCATGGTGATCAGCAGGATATCGCAGCCCTCAAACACCGCCTGGTTCGCGCGCACATCCGCCGCTGTCAGCCGGGCGTTTGCACCCGCCGTAAAGGAGATGGAGTTGCGCCCTTCCGCGTCCACACGGATCATCGCAACACCCGCCGTGTCGCCCGACACGCTGATCACATGGCGCATATCCACGCCGCGTTGTTTGAGCTCCGCGGTCAGCTGCGCGCTGAACGCATCGTCGCCCAGCTTGGTGAAGTAGCGCACGTCGCCGCCCAGCGTGGCAGCGACAGCCGCCTGATTGCCGCCCTTGCCGCCCGGGTAGGTGGCAAAGTTGTCGGTTACGACGCTTTCACCCACGGCGGGCATTTTGTCCATGAACATCACTAGGTCGATGTTGATGCTACCCATGCAGAGTATCCGTTTGTTCATGGGGCCAGCTCCTTTCGAAGGGTTTCCACCGCCATCATGAAGGCGCGTGCGCGCTGCGTATCCACCGGGTTCTTCCAGTGGCCGTCCCGCTTGAAGTGGCTGCCCACAATGGCGCCGTCCGCGTAGCGCAGCAGTTCGGCGGCGTTTTCGCATGTGGTGCCGCTGCCCAGCAGTATGGGCAGGCAGACGCGCTGCTTGCAGGCGATGATGCGCTCCACCGTCGGCGGTGTGCCGGTGTCAAAGCCGGTTACGATCACGGCGTCGCCGTCCTGCGCCTCCACATCCATCGCCTGTTCCTCCACGCTGCGGTCGTGGATGATGTAATGGCTGCCGTGCTTGACATTCACATCGCACAGGCAGGCGACATCACCCGCCTGCAACCCCTTACGCATGCGCGACACGCGCCCGCCAATGGCCTCGGTATAGCCCGACTGGCTAATGAACGCGTTGCACCACTCAAACACGCGTATCCAGCGCGCGCCGCCCGCCACGGCTGCGGCAAGGGCAAGGTCGCCCGCGTTCATGTGGCATTCCGCGCCGACGGGCACCTGCACGCTTCGGGCCACCTCATATACGCCCACAGCAAGCGCCGCGACGGTTTCCGGCCCGATGTCCGCGCTCCGCAGATAGGGGATGTCCCACATGTTCTCCACCTGTAAACCGTCCACACCGGCATCCTCCAATTGGAGCGCCTCATCGCGGGCGATTTGCAGGATCCGTTTCATGTCCATTGTTGCCGGGTCGTACAGCGGCGAACCCGGCAACGGGCGTAAATGTACCATGCCAATTACTGGCTTGGGTTTGGGGAAAATACGGCTGATGCGATCCATAGACCCTCCTGCATTCGAGTTGCCGGGGAAAGCCGCTACGGGCGGCGCGTGGTCAGGCGGCTAGAAATCAACGCCCGCGACCAGCATGATGTAATTATACGGGCACCGCTCGCCCGTGCGCACAAACACCTTGACCTCATCGCCGCGCAAACCGCCGTTGAGCCAAAGGTCCTTCATCTGCGGGTGCGGTATGGTCTTCTCGATCAGCGCGTTCCCCTTGTTCTTCTCCGCGTCCAGTATGGCGCGCAGTTCCCCGTATACCTTGGGGCTGACGGATTTGGTCTCCTCGGTCACGATATAGCTTTCAATTACCAGTTCCGCCAGCACGGCCTTCACCACATCGGCCACCTTGGGCACGCCCTCGCATACGGCCAGGTCGATGCAGGTGGTCTTGTCATGCCGGGGGAAAGGGCACCCGATGTCGCCGATCAGGATCATGTCGCCGTGGCCCATTTTGGCTACTGCCTTTGCCAGCTCCGCATGGTAGATGCCGCTCTTTTTCATGGGATTTGCTCCTTCTGTTTACTTGAATTTTCCAGTATATTTAAACGTTTTACTGGCGGGTATGAACATCCGTTTCACGCGGGGTTTCAGGCTGGCAGGCCGC
>Ga0351858_1106_pt1 | contig 16565 bp, 13 predicted proteins | sample BONcelFGM3001D10_FD_206797 | JGI IMG/M metagenome (GOLD analysis project Ga0351858, IMG submission 206797) | Enriched cells from coal bed in the Powder River Basin, Montana, United States - BONCAT cells FGM rep2 HSBNCT.FGM.300.1.D10 ... | reverse complement strand
CCTGACTTTCGGCTGGTGGTAGATTAAACCTCTTGTTGCCCCCTTTACCATCGGGAGTAAGAACATAGTAACTCTCATTTGATGCTGCATAGAACCTGAATTGCCCCATACCGTTGTGCTCGGTCGAAATAGTTGTAATTGCAGAGTCCCGGCTGTTAAAAAGAGTTCCCTTAATATCTGTCCCTCTGCCCTCATTGTCGGTTGCCTTAAAGGCGACAAGGGTAAATTTGCCGGAGATTATCCGTCCGCTCTCAGGAAAAAACAGAAACGAAACAACCGAGGTATCTCTCTCTTTTAGTTCAGCAGAAGAATCAGCAGCATCTGTAACTAGAGGATTTATTACTGAAATCTTCTTGTAAAACATATAGTCAGGAAGTGAATTTGCCATCCATTGACTGTATGCCCTTAATGTATACTCCCCGGTTGGTATTGTGTGGCTGATAGGTATTCTTCCCGAGAAACCATCCTCTCCGAATTTTATCTTAACACGTGAAATGAGGGTGTCACCATACAACTCTGCATAAACGAAGCGGCTCTCAATAAAAGATGAGAGAGGAGTGCTATTTTTAAGATAGCCTTTGAACCAGATAAACTCACCGGATACATAGTGCGATTTGTCTGTATGAAGAAAGAGTTTTTCAGGGGAGCTCTCCTCTGCAAATTTTGAATATCTGCTTATCACAGAATCTTTAATGTTTTGAGCCGATATGTTGCTGCTCAAAAGAAGCATGCAGGTAAGGGAAAGAATTGATTTCTTCATAATTAAGACCTAAGCAAGAAAATATTTTGCGAATCTATGAAAAAAATCAGGACAATTGGTTGGAATATAAATAAAAAGAGGCCGGAATTTTTGAAATTCCAGCCTCTCTATTTTTTAGGCATTAATGCCTGGTATTAAAACTATTTAGATACCCTTTCGAGCCATTTAAGCATGAAGAGCATTGTTCCCATAGAAATGATACAAGCCACTACAAACAGACTCCATGTCAACCAGATTGGAACGTTATCGTAGAAAATTGCTCCGATAAACAGTAGCTGGTTGCCCAGTGCCGTGGCACCGAGCCAACCTCCCTGCATCAGACCCTGATATTGAGGAGGAGCAACCTTTGAAACGAATGAAATACCAAGAGGGCTGATAAACAACTCTGCAACAGTAAGTATAAAATATGTTCCCATTAGAAGGAAAGGAGTGACCTTCATAGCTTCAGGTAAGCTACCCATAGCTGTTACACTCTTACTGTCCGGAAGTCCGAATGAACCCAATGCCATAACTGCAAAGCCGATAGCGGCGATAAGCATACCGATGGCGATTTTTTTAGGAGTTGATGGTTCGATGCCCTTTGCCCTCAGCCATCCGAAAACAGCAATTACAACAGGAGTAAGGAACACGACAAATAATGGGTTGAAACTCTGGAAGTCTTCAACAGCCATGTTGTATCCGAAAAGACTCAATGATGTGTAATCCCTTGCGAAGAATGTAAGGGTCAGACCATTTTGGTGGAAAGAGAACCAGAAGAAGATAACAACTGCAAACACTGCGAACAGTGCATAGATGCGCTGCTTAACCTCTTTTGCGTCCATCTGAATTTCACCTCTGGCAGCAGCATCGGCAGCTGCGTCTTTCTTGCTCTTGGCATCCGGAAGTTTATGTTTGTTGATAAGGAATATACCTACAGAGATAAGCATGGTTAAGATTGCAACTCCAAACGCATAGTGAAAACCTGTAACGAATGAGTTCAGGTAAGAGTTAACAAAACCATCCATGTTACCTGCAAATGCACCTGTTAAGTCAACTTTGGCGGCAAGTTCTGTAAGTCTTGCACTACCTTCGGCAGTAAGTGTTCCGTCAAGGTATTGGTGACACATCGAAGGAAGACTTGGATTATATTCAAATCCGTTTTTAGCAAGCCAGATGGCTCTTACGTATTTTGCAACAAAAGGAGCAAACATTGCACCTACATTGATAAACATGTAGAAAAGCTGGAAACCTGAATCTCGCAATTTGCTATATTCCGGCTTGTCATACATTTGTCCCACCAGAGCCTGAAGGTTACCTTTGAAAAGCCCGTTACCAAATGCTATTGTAAATAGACCAATGCATGAAATAATCAGGAAAAGGGTTTTGTTTGGAACAGGGGTAGGGGTAGGAATGGCGATCATCAGATAACCCAATGCCATTACAAAAAGACCAGCTAATATGGTGCCTTTGTAATTCCTTGTTTTATCGGCTATCAATCCGCCTACAAGTGCCAGGATGTAAATCAAAGCATAGAAAACGGAGTAAATTATTCCGGCGTTTGTACCGTCGAGGCCAAATTTGGCCTGAAGGAACAGTACCAGGATAGCCATCATGGTGTAAAAACCAAAGCGTTCGCCCATGTTTGCCAGGGCTGCTGCCATTAATCCTTTCGGTTGTCCTTTGAACATAAAATCAAATTATTAGTTAGTTTATAAAATCTAATGTTCGCAAAAATAATAAAATTTGGATAACTTTGTTAAAAATCTAAAGCGCCGGATGACTAAAACTGCATTTTTATTACTTTCCTCTCTCATCTACCTAATATCTCTTCTACCATTAAGGGTTCATTACTTTTTTTCTTCGATTCTTATCTTCTTTATTAGCAAAATAATGGGATACAGGAGGTACACCTCGACCATTAATATCGCAAGATCTTTTCCTGAATTCAAGTATGACAGAGTTGAAAAAACAGTAAATAAATTTTTTAAAAATTTTTCTGAAATCATAGCAGAAAGCATTTGGATAGTATCAGCATCAAGAAAAAGTGTATCTAAAATGGTTGCTATTTCTAATCCGGATGTTTTGAGTGAAATTTATAAAAGGGGAGACTCAGTGATTTTAGTCGGAGGTCACACAGGTAATTGGGAAATAATTACCCGCATGGAGCTCTTTTCATCACCAGTTCCCATAGGATTCGAAGGAGACAGCCTTATTGTTGCATATAAGAGGCAACACAGCAAACTATCCGATAAACTTGTCCGCTGGACGAGAAGCGGTCAAAAGACGGCAAATCTTGTAGAGTCAGGCTCCCTGGCCAGATATATGCTAAAAAACAAAAACAAAAAGCATTGCTACGTTCTCTATGCAGACCAGACACCATTGCCTGGCTCAAAATTTGTGGTTAATTTCCTTCACAGAGAGACCACCATGATAAACGGCCCGGAGGTGTTGTCAAGACTGATTGATTGTCCGGTGGTCTATTTTGAGATGATGAGAGAGCGCAGAGGCAGATACAAAATCGTCCTCACAAAGATTACCGATAAACCATCGGATGTACCTGAGGGTTATATAACTGAAAAATATGCCCGCTTACTGGAAGAGACCATAATAAGCAGCCCTGATAATTGGTTATGGTCACACAAAAGATGGAAAAGAGGAGTGGAGGAAAACTGAAAGCCTTTGCGGATTGTTTGACTAAATGTAAAAGCTGATAAATAACAGAGAATAATTAAAAGAAATATGAAAAATCTATTTAAGACCCTATTCATTGCCGCAGCACTGATAATATCTATCAGAGCCGAAGCGCAAATTATTAACCCGGGACAGGGAGCGCCTGCAGGAGCAATTGTTTATTCTCTGCCCATGACAGCCATTAATCTCAAGATAGGTGCTGAATATGAATTGTTTACCGCGGGTCCTTATGCAAGATTCGCACAGAAATATCTGGGAGTTCAGGCAAGAGAAGAAAATAGAGAGACATACAGGATTACTTCTGTACAGATGATTCCTTATATTGAGGCCGATCCTTCAGTAAATATTGCACTAAATCTGGGCAATAACAAAAATGCCTCAGCCAATTTTCTCGAGATGATTAATCAGGGATTAATTATGTGGTCGGACTCATATGCCGGGAAAATGGAAAAAATTCAATACCCTTTACTTGCAGGTAATGCAGATTTTCTAAGATCGATGTCCGGGTCAAATCTGACTAGCGAAATGACAACGCTTTACAGAACGGTTCAAAGCAGGTCCAGCCTGGACAGAACGGCCGTACAACAAAGTCAGGTCGTGGAGAAGAGTCTGGAGAAGAGGGCAGAGGAGACGGCCAATTTGATTTTTAAACTCAGAGCCAAACGACTGGAGATAATTACCGGGGAGACTGATGCTACATTCAGCGGTGAAGCACTCAGAGCAGCTGTCACAGAAATTAATCGTCTTGAAAGAGAGTATCTTGACCTATTCCTTGGTAAAACCGATTTTGGTAAACAGACAATGTCTTTTGATGTTGTCCCAAAAGCAGATAATGAAAAACAGATCTATATTGCATTTCGTTTGTCCGATACACAGGGTCTTCTTCCTGCAAGCAATCTGTCGGGTCGTCCGATAGTGATGGAGTTGATAAGAGAAGATGCAGCTACTGCTGTAAATATGGATGCCACAGCCGGGAGGGGAAGAGTGATTTACAGAAAACCGGCCATAGTGAACGCAAGGCTTACAGACGGGCAGACCGTTTTGATTCAATCCAGGATTCCTGTTTACCAACTTGGCAATTTGATGTCTTTTCCTATTGAAATTGCTACCGGAAGGTTGTAATTATGCCCTTTTTTTAGTATTTTTGACTCTTTACGCGCAAAATAATTCAATTAAATATTAATTTTTAAAATTACCGTTATGGACATCAGAGAATTGAAACCCGAAAGGGTATGGACCCATTTTTATTCACTAACCCAGATTCCACGCCCTTCAAAAAAAGAGGAAAAAGCAGTGCTATTCCTTGAGAAGTTTGGCAAAGACCTTGGGCTTGAAACAATAAAAGACCAACTGGGAAACATTATCATTAGAAAGCCAGCCAGCAAAGGCATGGAAAACAGAAAAGGAATTATTTTCCAGGCACACATTGACATGGTTCCTCAGAAGAATAGTGATAAAGTACACGACTTTGAGAAAGACCCTATAGTGCCAAGAATAGTTGAAGACTGGATGTACGCAACCGGAACAACCCTTGGAGCAGATAACGGTCTTGGTATTGCTGTTGCAATGGCAGTTCTGGAAGACAAAGATATGGTACACGGCCCTGTAGAGGCACTCTTTACAATTGACGAAGAGGCAGGAATGAATGGAGCAAGAGGTTTGAAAGCCGGTTTGCTTAAAGGAGATATTCTTATTAACCTTGACTCAGAGGATGAGGGAGAGCTTTATGTAGGATGTGCAGGAGGTCTTGATGCCAATGTTAAATTTACTTATAGCGAAGTTGCGACACCATCGGGTACAGAGGGCTACAAGCTAAACATAACAGGTCTTAAAGGCGGTCACTCAGGAATGGACATCGTTCTTGGCAGAGGTAACGCAAATAAGGCTCTGGTAAGGATTTTACTTCCTCTTATGAAAGATCTTGGTGCATCTCTTGCCTCAATTGAGGGAGGAAGCCTGAGAAACGCAATTCCAAGAGAGGGATTTGCAACTCTTGCAATTCCGGCTGCCAACGTAGAGGCTGCAAAAAAGGTTGTTGAAAAGCACTTTACCGAGATGAAGCATGAACTTGCTGCACACGAAGCCGATCTTAAGATTACACTTGAAAAATGTGATACCCCGGCTACAATAATTGACAACAAAACCGCTCTAAACATGGTTAAGGCTGTCTATGTTTGTCCAAACGGAGTAGAGAGAATGAGTGACGCCATGCCAGGCCTGGTAGAGACATCAAACAATCTTGCGATTGTTAAGTCTGGTAACGGCAAGATTGAGATAAGCTGTCTTATGAGAAGCTCGGTTGATTCAGCTAAAGATATTCTTGCAGCTGCAATAGCATCAACATTTGAATTGGCAGGAGCTGAGGTTACTCTATCTGGCGGATATCCGGGATGGAAGCCAAATATGGACTCTGATATTCTTAAGACAATGAAGGTGGTTTACAAAAACCTTTACGGTAATGAGCCGGAGGTTAAAGCTATTCATGCCGGTCTTGAATGTGGTATCTTGGGTGGTGCTTATCCTAACTGGGATATGATTTCATGCGGACCTACAATCCGTTCTCCTCACTCACCTGACGAAAGGGTACATATTCCGACTGTTCAAAAGTGGTGGGATTACGTTGTAGAGGTGCTTAAAAATGCCCCTGTAAAATAATAAGTTACCAAAATAATTTGTAGGGCTGAAAATATTCGTTATATTTGCAGCCCTTTTTTAATTATTAAAGTTTAATAAAAATGTTAAGAAATTACGAAACCGTTTTCATTGCAACTCCCGTTTTATCTGATGTTCAGATAAAGGAAGCGGTAAAAAAGTATCGTGACTTCATTACCGACAATGGTGGTGAAATTGTACACGAAGAGGACTGGGGCCTCAAGAAATTGGCTTACCCAATCCAGAAAAAAACTACAGGTTTTTATCACCTGATTGAATTCAAGGCAGACCCTGCCATGATATCAAAACTCGAGATTCAGTATCGTCGTGATGAGAGAATCATCAGATTTCTGACTTTTGCCTTTGACAAACATTCAGCGGCATATGCAGAGAAGAGAAGAGCGAACAAAACTGAGACTAAAGCTAAGGAGGTTTAATTATGGCAAATCCAGCAAACAACGAAATTCGTTATCTAAATCCTCCTACTGTTGAGGTTAAAAAGAAAAAGTACTGTCGTTTTAAAAAATCAGGCATTAAGTACATTGACTACAAAGACGCTGAGTTTTTGAAGAAGTTTCTCAATGAGCAGGGTAAGATTCTTCCCCGCCGTCTTACAGGAACATCTCTGAAATTTCAGAAGAAAGTTTCTCAGGCTGTTAAGCGTGCAAGACACCTTGCTTTGCTGCCATACGTTACAGATTTAATGAAATAAGCAAAGGAGAGAGATAATATGGAAATTATACTAATACAGGATGTTCCTAATTTAGGTCATAAAGACGATATCGTTACTGTACGTAACGGATATGCAACAAATTATCTGATTCCTAAGGGTTTTGCGAAAATGGCAACCCCTTCTGCAAAAAAGATGCATGCCGAAAACCTAAGGCAGAGAGCTCATAAAGAGGCAAATATCAGAGCTGAAGCATCTGCTCAGGCAGCCAAGCTTGAAGGCTCACAAGTTATTATTGCAACTAAAGTAAGTTCAACCGGTAAGATATTCGGATCGGTTAACAATATTCAGGTTGCGGAGGCTCTTGCTGCCAAAGGATTTGAAATAGACAGAAGAAATATCACTATTCTTGGTGAAGAATCTGTTAAAGAGATTGGCGTATATGATGCAGTTGTTAAATTTTACAAAGAGATCAAAGCTAATATCAAAATCGAAATTACTGCAGAAGATTAATCATTCCGCAAATTTTGAAAATAATACGAAAGCTGTCTTAGGGCAGCTTTTTTTTACAGAGGCATGTAAAAAAACATTCAAATAATTGAACAACAATCAATCTTTATTGTTATATTTGATCAAATCTACCAAAACAAATCTGGATATGAAAAGGAAATTACTAACATTGACACTCCTGCTGATTACAGCAGTGTCATTCTCACAGAATCAGCCAGAAGGGAGCAAATATGGCCCATTCCTGACAAATAAATTTTTCGACAACTGGTTTATTTCAGCCGGTGGTGGTATACAATGGATGTATGGAGAGCACGATACAAAAGCATCGTTTAAAAATAGAATCTCGCCAGCCATAGACATTTCACTAGGTAAATGGATTACTCCTTCAATAGGAATAAGAGGCCAGTTTGGCGGCTTCACTATGAAAGGTCTCTCTACTGACCCAACAGCAAAATTCATCGAAGGTCCTTCTTCTGATTGCGCCGGATGTTTTGAAGAGAAGTTTAACTTCTTTAATCTTCACGGTGATCTAATGTGGAATCTTTCTAACACAATAGGAGGTTACAGACAAGATCGTATTCTGGAATTCATTCCATTCCTTGGAGTTGGTTATGCCCGTTCATATAAGGAAAATGTTAATCCTGTTTACAAAGAGGCATCTGCAACAGTAGGACTGCTTAACAAAATTCGCCTTTCTCAGGCTGTCGATTTCAATGTTGAGCTTAAAGCATTGTTGGTAAATGACAGATTCGACGGTTATGAAGTCGGTCAGGGTATTGAAGAGCTTGTATCTGCAACTATCGGTTTTACATACAACTTCAAAAAGAGAGGTTTTGACAAATATGTTGAACCTATACCTTGCGATTACTCTCCTTACACTTCAAAAATTTCAGCTCTCGAGCAGAAAATTGCAGACGCAGATGCTAAAGCCAGTAAACTCGCATCTGACCTTGCAAACGAAAAGAATAAAAAACCAGAGGTTATTAAGTCAGTTGAGTACATAGCATCTCCAATTGCAATATTCTTCCCTATCAATCAGTCTAGGCTGACAGATATGGACCTGATCAATCTTGGTACCTTCGCAGAGGCTGTTAAGAAAACAGGTAAGACATACAAGATTATGGGATCTGCCGACAAAGCTACAGGCAGCAAAAAAATTAATCTTAAACTTAGTCAGGATCGTGCAAACAGTGTTTACAATGCACTTGTAAATAAATTTGGAGTAAACGCTTCACAACTTCAGGTAATTGCAAAAGGTGACGAAAACGAACCTTTCGACAAGCCTGTTCTGAATCGTGTTGTAATTCTCGAATAATTACCAACTCATTACTTAGAGAAGACTGTCCGCACGGACAGTCTTTTTTTGTTACAACGGTTCATAATTTTATATAACTTAGTGCTATAAAATATTTACAATGAAAACATCAGAAAATAAATCAGATGTAACCGGCGAACAGCCTTTTAAAGGAGTATGTCTTAACGGATTTCTTATGATCTTTTTGGACCTTATTCTCATTGCAGTGTCAGTTGCACTTATGTTTCAAACCGAACTTCTCGGAGATTGGATTATAATCCTTTCAATTATCGGGTTCATGTCCTCTATGCTTTTATGGGCGGGCTTCATGCAGCTTGAGCCAAATGAAGCAAGAGCCATGGTATTTTTTGGCAAGTATAAAGGAACCTTCAAAATGACAGGCTTTTTTTGGGTTAACCCATTTACGGCAAAGAAGAAGCTTTCACTAAGAGCGCGAAATCTTGATGTTAAACCAATAAAGGTTAATGATAAAGCAGGAAATCCGATTATGATTGGCTTGGTGCTTGTCTGGAGACTCAGGGATACCTACAAGGCAATGTTTGAAATAGACGCACAAACAATGGCAAGGTCGGGTGTTCAGCCTGGCGCAGTCTCAGGTGATCAGACAGTTGGTAACAGAATGAACGCATTTGAAAATTTTGTCAAGGTTCAGTCAGATGCGGCACTAAGGCAGGTTGCGGGACAATATGCCTATGATGACAACGAAGTTGCAGAAAGTCAGTTGACTCTAAGAGGTGGTGGTGAGGAAATTAACCAGCAGTTGGTTAATGAACTAAATAATCGGCTAAGTATGGCCGGTATAGAGGTGTGTGAAGCCAGAATCAATTACCTTGCCTATGCACCTGAGATTGCTGCAGTGATGTTGAGACGTCAACAGGCTTCGGCTGTTATTGCTGCCAGAGAAAAGATTGTTGAGGGCGCTGTTTCAATGGTTAAAATGGCACTTGAAAAAATCGATAGCGAAGGAATTGCAAAGTTTGACAAAGATGCGAAAGTTAAAATGGTTTCAAACCTGCTTGTAGTTCTATGTGCTGACGAGGCTGCACAACCAGTAATTAATACAGGAGAATAAACTTAATTAAAGAATTCATATAGACACAAAATTATCGCCTTAATTAAAATTCTTGAAGGTGATGGAGTACTCCTTATTACCCTAAAAAAGTAAAATAAAAGCATTTAAGCCAATTTTTTTTGTAACTTTGGGGACTCTTTTTTCAAACGAGTATTAAAAAAGTCACTATAATGAAACAAGATCTTCAAATTTCGGAACTTATAAAAAAAGAAGAAAACCGTCAATTGCACGGTATTGAGTTGATAGCTTCAGAAAATTTTGTAAGTCCCCAGGTACTTGCCGCACTAGGCTCTGTGCTTACAAATAAGTATGCTGAGGGGTATCCGGGAGCCAGATATTACGGAGGGTGCGAGGTTGTAGATATGGTTGAACAACTTGCGATTGACCGTCTATGCCAGCTCTTTGGTGCAGAGTATGCCAATGTACAGCCCCATTCGGGAGCTCAGGCAAATATGGCTGTTTTTATGGCTTGTCTCAAGCCGGGAGATACATTCATGGGTCTTGACCTTGCTCACGGTGGTCACCTTACTCACGGCTCTCCGGTAAACATGTCTGGAATGTGGTATAATGCCGTTGCTTACCAGGTAAGCGAAGAGACAGGAACCATTGACTATGATGAAATGGAGAGAAAGGCATTGGAACATAAACCAAAAATGCTTATTGGTGGTGCCTCTGCGTATTCAAGAGAGTGGGATTGGGCTCGTATGCGTGAAATTGCAGATAAGGTTGGCGCAATATTTCTGGTTGACATGGCTCATCCGGCAGGTCTTATTGCAGCCGGTCTGCTTGAAAACCCTGTAAAACATGCTCATATTGTTACATCTACTACACATAAGACATTAAGAGGCCCACGCGGCGGCATTATACTTATGGGTAAAGATTTTGAGAATCCATTTGGAATTAAAACTCCTAAGGGAGAGACCAAGATGATGTCAGCAGTTCTTAACTCAAGTGTCTTCCCCGGAATTCAGGGAGGCCCACTGGAGCATTGTATAGCTGCAAAAGCGGTTTCGTTCTTTGAAGCTTTGCAACCGGAATTCAAGTTATATCAGATACAGGTCCAGAAAAATGCTGCCGCAATGGCTGCTGCCTTTGTTGAAAAAGGATACAAAGTTATATCAGGAGGGACAGATAACCATCTTATGCTTATTGACCTCAGAAGTAAATTTCCTGAGCTTACCGGTAAGGTTGCAGAAAAGGCACTGGTAACAGCAGATATCACTGTAAATAAGAACATGGTTCCCTTTGACAGCAGGTCTCCTTTCCAAACATCAGGTATTCGCGTAGGCACTCCTGCAATTACATCAAGAGGCTTGATTGAGAAGGACATGCCATTCATCGTTGACCTCATTGATAAAGTGCTTTCAAACCTTGGTAACGAAACTGCAATTGCAGAGGTTAGAGAAACAACCAGGAAGAAGATGCATGGTTTACCACTAAACATCTGGTAAATTTCCGCGCCGGTTTCAGTCAGACTCGTTCTTGATTAGCACTGTCTCAGTAGTTGTCTCTTTTTTAATGACCGTTGGATCGTTAGATTCTGTTTCGATTCCCTCTACTTCAATTTTCGCCTCTTCAGGCGGTTTGGGTTCGCGTGTTTTGATTATTATATCGGGAATTTCAGGGGTTATTTTGAAGAATCTGCTGGTTTGTCCATAAGTGGGTAATGAAACGGTAAGAATTTGCGATCGTTCTGATTTTCTTATTATTCTGTTACATACTGCAAATCTGTCAGCAGGTCTTTCGCTATCTCTAAGGTTGAAGCCTTTGAGTCTCTTCCTGGAGGGTTCCAGATCAATTATCGGATATAGAACGCTTTTTGCGTTATCAATATAGTGGGCCTTCTCAAGATTCTGATCGACAACCCTTGCAGTCAAGGTTTTACACTCTTTGTGATTCATCGTTGTCAAAATGCTGTCTTCGGCAATGAAAACCAGCAGATTAATTCCTCCAAATGCATCAACCCTTGACAATTCACCCTCTTTGAAATGTAAGATGATATCTGTCCCCTTTAACTGATTATAGTGAAGAGAGTCCTCTTTAGCCATAGCAAAGGCATTAGATAAAAACTCAACCTTGCGAAGCTTCTTATTGTCAATAACCAGCTGGATACTGTCTGATGTAAACTGGTTTTTATCGTTCCACATTACAGGTTCTTTGAACAAGCGAACAATTGAGTCAATAGAGTTAAATATTAGTGAGTCGCACTTTCCTTGCAGGTTGCTTCTGTGAAAGCGTACATTTTTATTGGCCAAAATAAATCTGATCAAAGTAGAATCTACTGCCGGTAAGGTGTCTTTTATATTTTTCAATGCAAGACTATCGGTTATTACTGATAGACTGTCCGGTAAGATTTTTAAACTGTCCGACGATAACTTTAGACTATCTTTTATTTTTAAAAGAGTGTCTGCAATAATTTTATCTCTGGCAATGTTAATTCTTAAACTGTCCGGTATGTTTTTAAGATCACCTTTGGTAATAGTAAGTGTGTCAGAGGTTGTGTTTGTGGCCGAACGCGAACTTTGTCGGGATGATGTGTTTTGTCTTTTCTGTTGCTGGGGAGGAGGTAGTTGTTTGTTCTCAGTAATATTTTCAGTTTTTCCTGCTGGAGGTGTTGGTTTGCTGCGCATTGCAGCAATAGGATCAATTTTGCTCTGATCGTACCTCTTTTTTGATTGAGCGACTGTTGCCGAGTCGGCAAGATATCTGGGCACAGATTGGTAAAGCATAGTATCTGCCGCCATAAAGAGTGTGTCCGGCTTGTTGTCTTCTATGGAGTAAAAAGCGATTGAGGGGTTGTTATAGAGTTTTGCAAAGGCAGGTTCCCTGGAATACCGGGCGAAATCAGAAAAGATTATCAGAGATTGAACAGTATCAAGAATCTGTACATTCTGAAATAATTCAGCGTTACCCTCCGGTGCGTTGTAAAAAATCCTCTCTGCCCATACTTCGGTTTTGGGATCAAGAAGGTAAACACTCTTTTCAAAATTATAAAGCTCTTTCTCTCGTTCATACCAACCGTTTCCGGCTCTTAGATATGAATCGTTTTGCCATATTGAAGTTTGTCCTAAAAATTCTGCTCTGTTTTCATTGGCGTAATAGGCCAGAGAGTCAGACTTAAGCACCAGAGAGTCGGACATCATCTCAACATTTTTAAGAAACTTGAATTTCTCAATCTTTGAGTCGTAGTAACCGTAATTACTTTCGATTATGTTACCGTCCTTGTCAATCATGGCTCCTCCGTCATAGAACCATGCAACACTGTCTTTTGTATTGAAATCAAGATAGAAGGTGCGTAATCGGTTACTGTCCCTATCCATTAGCTCAACAATGTGGCCTCTTACTTTGGCCAGAGAGCTGTCGGCAATATAGTGGATTCTGTCACCGGAAAGAGAGGTGTTGTTCTGGATTATTTTTACATTTCCTATTGCATCAACAGTATTAAGACTTACATCCCAAATAGCTGTATCACAAATAATAAGGGTGTTGTTATGTAGGAATTGAGCGGGTCCGGTTATCCTCCTGATGTTTCTGGATTCATTCTGGTACATCTCAGCAGTATTGGCCTTAATGAGTCGTACATACCTCTCCTCCTGAAGGTTTTGCTGGCCCTTCAGTGGAATTGCAAAAATCAGAAAAAGCAGAAGAAATGTAGTGTTTAATCTCATTTAAGCCATCCATCTTTGAGGAAGGGACAATTTTGGAATAAAGGATCTATTCTTATAAATGTTGTCTCCTTTTTCTTCTCTATGAACTTAATAATTTCATCCATAGCTGCCTTGTTTTTCGCTTTGTTAAGAAGCTCATTGTAGTCATCCTTAAAGTTGGCAACATGAGAAGGGATAATCTTCTCGAGCATAATAATCTTATAAACGGTGTTGCCGCTTTGTCCCTCATCATCAGTTGTTTCGAAAGGCTCAGAGATATCACCCTCTTTGAGATCTTTAATAATATTATAGTCAGATGGCTTCAACTGATCTTTTAGAAAATAGGCAGAACCTGAATACTTATCAGCCACTAAACCTCCATTCACAAACGATTTGATATCATGTGAAAACTTTCTGGCCGCCTGCTCAAATGTTATGCTGTCGTTTATAAGCAGAGTTTTAATACTGTCAAGTTTGTTAAATGCCTTTGATCTGTCGTCATTATTGAATTCAGGTCTGATGAGGATGTGTCTGGCATTAAACATATCTCCCTCTTTTTTAATCATCTGTATGAGGTGATATCCATATTCAGTCTCTACTATCTGAGATACCTGACCCTCTTTTAGCGCCATTGCTGCGTCTGAAAAGGCAGGAAGAAAAAAATTCTTTGATGCCATTCCAAGTTCTCCGCCCCTTTTTGAACTTTCAGGGTCCTGAGAATAGAGAGTTGCAAGTGTACTGAATCGTTCTCCCTTCATAATCCTTTCACGAAACTCCAGCAGCCTATCTTTAACAGCAATTACAGCTCCCTCTTTGTCAGGATACTGAACTATATGGCGATATTTGTATTGAGTTGAAATTTCGGGCAGTGAATCAGGATGGCTGGTTTTGTAAAATTTCTCAACATCTGAGGGGCTCAAATCCGGAGCTTTGGCTGCCACATTACCTCTCATCTCCTGTGTGAGAAATTGCTCAGTTAATGCCTCTCTCCACTCCTCTCTTAGCCTAAAAAGAGGTTTTTTGAAATACTCCTCTGCGGCCTTCTCTCCTCCAAGTTTTGAAAGTACGTCGTCAATTCTTCTGCTCAACTCACTTTCAACCTGTGATGGGTTAGCCGTTAAGCTGTCAAGTCTTGCCTGAGTGAGAAAGAGTTTTTGAATAAGCATGTTCTCAAGAACATTGCATCTGATATTTCTGTCAGATGTAATACCCTGAAGCATCATCATCTGTACCTCGGCTTCCAATGCAGAGAGCTGAATCATATCGTTTCCTATAAGGGCAATGGTTTTGTCAATAAGCCCTTTTTCATATCTCTGTGAAAATGCTGGGGAAACCGATAGTATTGCTGCTGTTACAACAATTGTTTTTAAAATGCTATTTTTCATTTCGGGTATTATCGTTTATGTTCAGTTTTATTTTATTGTTTTCCAAGGCCTCTTTGATAAGATCCTTTTCAAGTCCTGCTATAAGAGCCTGTTTCCTGCGACTTATAATAATCTCTTTAATTCTTGGAAGATAGTACTCAAATGGTGGGTTACCGTTTGGGGCTATCCTCTGAGGAAAATAGGCAAAATAGCTGTAAAGAGAGTCCTGAGCTTCGATATATGAAGCTGATTTTAGCATCTCTTCGCACCTGTATAAATCTAAAGGCAATTCTCTTGCCACAAATGAGAGATCAACCCATTTATTGTTAAAATTGTTGTATCTCTCCGCTGAATTGTAGCTTATTCTCTCCAATTCGTCAATATCTTCAAGCGCGTCAGTTCTGTACATGCTCCTTAATCTGGATAGATTGGGTGATGATGAAGAGATCTTAATTACTCTGGCTTTTACAACAGAGTTGTTAACAGTAATGGTACCTGAATTCTCCTGGTAGTATGCCCTTGCTTCCTGATCTGAAACCAGGGTGTCAAGACGTTTTTCTATATATTGCTTTTCGTATCGGTAAACAAGAAGAGAGGTTCTGTAATCCCGCAGCTCCCCCTCAACATCTTTGTCAGCCTTTGAGAGTTCTGCCTCTGCCTTTGAAAGCAAAAGATATTTAAGTGCCCAGGAATTAATGTATTGGCGTACCATCATTATGCTGTCGCTGTATGAAGTTCCGGGGGGGATAAGGTTTTTAATATCCTCTTTATAAAGATAGTTTTCACCAACGCGGGCAACAACTACGTCACCTGAGCGGAACTCCAGCAAATTGCAGGAGGTTACTGTCAGAATAAGCGCAATGGCCGCGAATAATTTCATCTATCTTGTGTAGTTTGGCGATTCTCTTGTTATTGTTACATCGTGAGGGTGGTTCTCAATAACACCTGCCGCTGTAATTCTTACGAACTGAGCGTTGCGTAGTTCTTCTATATTTTTTGCTCCGCAATATCCCATTCCGGCACGAAGGCCTCCAACAAGTTGATATACAACTTCACTTAAGGTACCTTTATAAGCTACCTGTGCAACAATTCCTTCTGGAACCAGTTTTTTAATATCCTCCTCCATATCCTGAAAATATCTGTCTTTGGAGCCTTGTTGCATCGCCTCGAGTGAACCCATTCCACGATATGATTTGAATTTTCTTCCGTTAAGAATGATTGTATCTCCGGGTGACTCTTCAACTCCGGCAAAAAGTGAGCCTGCCATAATTGTGCTTGCCCCACCTGCAAGAGCCTTTACAATATCTCCTGAGTATCTTATTCCTCCGTCAGCAATAATTGGGATGCCTGTGCCTTTAAGTGCCTCGGCAGCAAGCATTATTGCAGTTAATTGTGGTACACCTACTCCGGCTATTACACGTGTTGTGCAGATAGATCCCGGGCCTATGCCAACTTTTACCCCGTCAACGTTACACTCTGCAAGAGCTTTGGCTGCTGCAGCTGTGGCAATGTTTCCGGCAATAAGCTGAATTCCTGGGAAGGCCTTTTTAATTTTCTTAATTGTTTCAAGAACTCCCACCGAATGGCCATGAGCAGTGTCAACCACAATTGCGTCTGTGTCAACAGAAACAAGTTTTTCCACCTTTATAAGGGTGTCTGAACTTACTCCCACTGCTGCGGCTACTCTCAGCCGTCCCTTCTGGTCTTTACTTGCCTGAGGGTTATCTTTGATTTTTGTAATGTCCTTATATGTCAGGAGCCCTATTAATATTCCGTTTTCGTCAATAACAGGGAGTTTTTCAATCTTGTGATTTTTTAGAATTAACGAAGCCTGCTGTAGATCTGTTCCTCTGCCTGCCGTAACCAGATTCTCTTTTGTCATAACCTCCGAGATAGGAGTTTTCA
>Ga0351858_1097_pt1 | contig 17223 bp, 11 predicted proteins | sample BONcelFGM3001D10_FD_206797 | JGI IMG/M metagenome (GOLD analysis project Ga0351858, IMG submission 206797) | Enriched cells from coal bed in the Powder River Basin, Montana, United States - BONCAT cells FGM rep2 HSBNCT.FGM.300.1.D10 ... | reverse complement strand
ATGAATCTCATGGTATGGCGTTTAGCATTTCAAAATTAAATGCTTTTTTCTTTCGTGTGACATGATTGAATTAAATTTTTATCAAATCGCCCGGACTGGTAATTTTTGAAAGATTTAAGGTGCTTACATGGGTGTATATTTCAGTGGTCTTAGAGCTTTCATGTCCCAGTAATTCCTGTATATACCGTAGGTCGGTGCCGTTTTCCAGCAAATGTGTTGCAAAGGAATGCCTCAGTGTATGCACCGAACCTCGTGTAGCAACCCCGGCTTTACGCTTGGCTTCGTGCAAAACTTTGCGAATGCTTGTCGTGGAGTAACGCCCGCCGTATTGCCCTTCAAAGAGGTATTCCTTTGTACTGTTTCCGCTGCGGCGGATAGGCGTCTATCATTTACACCTCCAAAAATAACAATACTTACAGATTTTGTTATGAACTTGGTTACCTCGAAATTGAAGGTGATAAAATACTGATCATCAACTGGCAACCCTTTATGAAAAACCCAGTATGACTACTCTGACTAAAACAATCAGCCTGTCTGCCATAGAGGAAACAAGCAGAACCTGATGACTGTCGTATCAAAACAAATAAAACCCTCAAAATGAACGAAAGTCGTATTAAAAGCTTACAGAATCTTACGCAAAAACCCACAACAGATCCGTTAGCGATTATTCTTAAACGCCAAGAAATCACTTACTTTTCTCCTTAAGGCAGGTTAGTCATTCCGGTTTTCGACGAACAAAAAAACCATTACCCCTTAGCAGGATAATGGCTCTTTTTTCAGGGTTTTTAAGGCTATTCGAATTAGCGTTTATGCGTTTTAATCTAATTTGCCAGGCTTCGAAAACGCAGGTTGTGTCATATCATCTTCTTTAACACCTTCCAATTGCTTTAACAATTCCTGTACACCTCTTTCTAATTGAGGATCTCTTCCTTCGCTCAAGGATTTCGCATCTTGCCGAACCATTATGTCTGGAGCTATTCCTTTGTTTTCGCCTATCCATTCTTTTTCAATCGGGTCGAAAACAGCATTGTCAGGAGCGGTCATACCGCCTCCATCAATAAACATGTAGTGTATCGAAGATTTAACCAATCCACCCCATGTTGTCATACCAATCAGTTTACCTGCATTTTGATGTCTGAATACCCAAGGGAAGTAATCTCCCCCAGAACCAGCAAGCTCATTAATTAGCAAAACTTTAGGCCCATGAATTCCTGCAGGAAGCTTAAACGGTTTTCCATTTGGAACCTCATTTGTAATTGCAGCCCGTAGTTTTCTCGTTAAAAGATCTACCATATAATCGTCGAGTAAACCACCTCCATTGAAGCGCTCATCGATAACTGCACCCATCTTGTCTTGTTGTGCAAAAAGGTATCTGTTGAAATAACTAAAACCATAATCAGAAGTATTTGGCACCCAAACATAAGCAAGTTTACCATTGGATAATTCGTTCACTTTTCTTCGATTGTCTTCTACCCAGGCTATTTGTCTTAATGAATACTCATTGCTAAGAGGTTTCACAGTTACTGTCCATGATCCTTCAAAATTCGGAGACGAGTTAATGTTTAATAGTGTTTGCACACCACTGGTGCCTTGCAGTGCTTCGAAAATATTATCATCTGATTTTAGCTCTTTCCCATTCACACCAACAATATAATTGCCAACTTCCACTTTTATACCAGGTTTACTTAAAGGACTTGACAGATTCGGATTCCATGATTCTGTGTTGAAAATACGCTCGATCTTCCATCTTCCTTTATCAGTAACAATGTTAGCTCCTAACAGTCCTGTAGGATAATTTTCAGTTTTAGGAAAATCTCCTCCGAATACAAAACTGTGTCCAACAGAAAGCTCACCATTCATTTGATCTAACACATAGTTTAACGATGAACGATGCTTTATGTGTGGAACGAGCGGAGCGTATCTTTTATATACTTCATCCCAGTTTCTGCCATGCATACCTGGATCGTAAAAATAATCACGTTGATACCGCCACGCCTCTTCAAAAATTTGTTTCCATTCTGCTTGTCTATCCAGGTGCATTTTCAATGTCACTTTTAAAGCCTGGCCTTTCGCTTCTCCGGCTGTTGCATCAAACACTTTCCATGATGAACCGATTTTAGCAATGGCTTTTTCCCCATTTGCCGATACAGAGAACTGACTTGCTTCCTCCGTGAATTTCTTTGCTTCACGCTCTTTCAGTGAAAACTTATGTATTGTTGAACCATGCACATTAGTAATGCTTTCACTAATAAAGAAAGTTCCTTTAGGTCCTGCAATTACATAATTGTAATTTCTTGCCGGCATTGGAACAGCAATTGTTCGTAATTCAATTCCATCGAAATCAATCCGAACTAACAATTCTTCTTTCTTTTCTTCTTTCTTATCTTCTTTCTTATCTTTATTATTTTCCTCTTTTTCTTTTTTCAATTCTTCTTCATCACTTCTCAAGTCAAAAGGAGAGGCATCTTCTTTTCGAAGGTTGATAACATAACATGTAAAAACTGGATCGGCCATCATTGAACTTGTATTGGCCCATCCGGACCCTAAGGCAAGATTAGTACTTGAAATGAAATACAAATGTTTGCCGTCCAGGTCCCAGGCTGGCGAAACACTATGAGCAAGTTCATTGGTAACGGCTCGGGTTTTGTTGGTTTCCTGCGACCAGATATAAATTCGTTGAAAGTGATTTGGCGATGTTTTAGAATAAGCTAACCATTTAGAATCGGGAGACCAGGTTAATCCCATGCCTCCACGCTCAATGTTTACACCTCCAACATCGATAGTTTCAATTTTTTCTGTTTCTCTATTGAGGATTCGTACACGAACATCGTCGTCATTAAATGCAATATATTTCCCATCTGGTGACCACGTTGGCTCCCATCCAAGTTTGGATTCACCAATGGAAATATCTTTAATATTCGATATGCCATCTTGAGAAGCAATTCTTAGTACATATTTACTCCCGTTAGCATCTGTAAACCAGGCAATTTTATCTCCTTGTGGAGACCATACTGGTCTGCGATCCGCTGCCCCGGAGCTATTCGTAATGTTCCTTGCATCTCCATGTTCTGTTGGAACCGTAAATATTTCACCACGTGACTCCATAATAGCTCTTTTACCAGTAGCAGAAAGAGATATTGAACTCGCTGATTCACTTACATCTTCCCAATTTTTCTCAGCCCACGGAAAATCACCTTTCGCTTCAATTTTTAATGTTTTTGATTTTTTGGTGCTAAGCTCGAATAAATGAAAAGCTCCATCACGTTCATAAACTATATGTGTTTTGTTTCCTGTCATGGATTTAATATCGGAACCTCGTAAAGTGGTAATTTGTTCAAGCTTTTTTGAAGTTATAGTATAACTCCAGATATTCATTGTGGAATCCCGATCTGACAAAAAATAAATTTGATCTCCAATCCAAAGTGGGTTTATATCTGTTGTTTGTTCATTTGGGAGCAATATTTCACTCATGTCACTCATATTGAGTATACTAATTGCAGTATTTTGCCCACCTCTATAAACGCGCCATTCTTTATCCCATCTGCTGATTTTTTCAACTACCATTGATTTACCATCTGGTGAATATTCTGCATTTGAAGCCCATTGAGTAGTAAGCTGAGTCTCCGGCCCACCATCCTTGCTCACTTGCCATAGCTTAAAATGATCAGCTGGAGCAGTTTCTCTGGAAGAAGAATAGTAAACATGTGAACCATCATTTGTCCAGCCTCTAACAAAGGATTCAGATGGGTAGTATGTTAGACGAGTAGGGTCTCCACCCTCAATCCCAACTATATATACACAGGCATTACCTGTCCTGTTGGATGTAAATGCAATAGATTTTCCATCAGGAGAAAAATGTGGATCGCTTTCCACTGCACTTGTACTTGTTATTCTCCTGGCGATAACGTCATCGTTAAGACCAACCATCCATACATCTCCTCCATAAATGAAGGTTATATGTGAATTGTTCATGTGTGGTTGTTCTAACAGTAAGGTGCCAGATTCCTGAGCTGTCACTGATAGAGAAATTAATAATGAAATAATGAGAAGTGATTTTTTCATACGAATGATAATTTTTTAGTGCAATTTAAGATTTGTAGTTTCAGGTAGAGTTGCATTTAACGGCTGACGCTATGGCAAGTGCGGAATGAAATTGTTGCTTAACTGTCAGCCGGCGCAAATGTAAATAAAGATTTCAAATGTTTCAACTAACACACAAACATGCATTTGCCAGAGGGTTTGTTCAAGCGAAACCCTTCGTTTCACTTCGGAATGCTTACCGGCTCAAAGCTATGTATAAAACCATGATTGTTTCATATTTAAAACAAAAAAATCATGAAAAATTTCAATCAAGAACCGACAGAAGCATTACAGATGCTTCAAAAAGTGATGGTGGTTTTGTGGCAATCAATCAGTTTTGTCTATGGTTATTGGTTAGTTGTCAGTCATCTTTAGCTTTTGGCGGTTGGCTATTAGCTTTTGGCCCTTTGCTGCTAAACATTTGAAAGTTAGAATATTAGGTGTCAGATAAACCCTAAACTCTAAACCCTAAACCCCTAAACTCATAATCCTCTAAACCCATCTAAACCTCTAAACCTTTCTAAACTCCTAAACCGCCTCTCAACAAATCAACGCATCAACAAATCAACAAATCAACAAATCAACGCATCAACAAATCAACAAATCAACAAATCAACGCATCAACAAATCAACAATCTTAAGAAAAACTTGACATGTAAAAACAAACTGATTACTTTAACGTCGGAGAAAATGATTAGAAACTAATCATTTTCGAATGGATGACAAAGCGTTTTATCTACCTGAATTTCTATTGTTCAAACATATGTACCTCAACAATCATAGTTATTACAGCCTTCGTTACGGAACGATAGACGTGGAGTCGCTGGTAGAGCAGGCGGTGAAGCATGGCATTGGCAGTCTGGCCCTTACGGATATCAACAACAGCATGGGGATGGTCGATTTTGTGAAAGAATGCCGCCGAAAGGGTATAAAGCCGGTGGCAGGAGTGGAGTTTCGTAACGACGACAAGCTGCTTTACGTTTGCCTTGCCAGGAACAATGAGGGATTTGGTGTTTTAAATCAGATGCTTACGCAGCACAACCTCGAAAAAACACCTTATCCTGAGGTTGTTTCGTTGCCTGATGATGTGGTTGTTATTTACCCGACAGGGACAAGAAAACCTGCACAACTGCGTGCCAACGAGTACCTGGGTGTCAGGCTTTCGCAGGTACCGCGCCTGTTGAATTCCGATTTACGTTTCAGGCAGGAGAAGCTGGTGCTGTTGCAACCCGTTACTTTTAGCGACGAGAAAACATGGTATATCCATAAGAATCTCCGTGCAATAGATCATAACACGCTGCTGAGTAAGCTCTTACCCACACAGTTTGCCCCTGACGATGAGATTATGCTTCCGCCTGAGCGCCTGCGTGCTGCCTTTGTGTTGTATCCGGGCCTGCTGCAAACAACAGCTCATATCATGGATGCCTGTGATATCGACTTTGATTTTTCTACCATCAAAAACAGAAAAACATTTACAGGTAACCCGAAAGACGACCGTGAGTTGCTTCATAAGCTGGCTTTCGATGGCATGGCATACCGCTACGGGGCGCAGCACAAAGAAGCGCGAAAGCGTGTGGAAGACGAGCTGGCTATCATCGACAAACTGGGCTTCTCAGCCTATTTTCTGATCACCTGGGACGTCATTCGCTATTCCATGTCGCGTGGTTTTTATCATGTTGGCCGGGGCAGCGGCGCTAACAGTGTGGTGGCTTTCTGCCTGCGCATCACCGACGCCGACCCCATCGAGCTGGACCTTTATTTCGAACGCTTTCTGAATCCAAAACGCAGCAGTCCGCCCGATTTTGATATCGACTATTCATGGAAAGAACGCGATGAGGTGATTGATTACATCTTTAAACGATATGGACACCGCCACACGGCCTTGCTTGGGACGATCTCCACATTTCGCGGCAAATCCATTTACCGTGAGCTCGGCAAGGTGCACGGACTTCCCAAAGCCGAGATTGATGAGCTGGTGAGCAATCCCAACCATTTTTACAACCTGAACCAACATACCCGTCATATCCATGAGCTGGCGCAGCATATCCTCGATTTTCCCAACCAGCGCAGCATTCACGCAGGTGGCATCCTCATCTCGGAAGAACCCATCACCAATTACGTGGCACTCGACATGCCTCCCAAGGGTTTTCTTACCACACAGTGGGATATGTATGTGTCGGAAGAGCTGGGATACGAAAAGCTCGATATCCTTAGTCAGCGGGGGATAGGACATATCAAAGAGGCTGCCGATATCATCAGGGAGAATAGGGGAGTAGTGGTGGATGTGCATCAGGTTCAGCTGTTTAAGCAGGATGAGAAAGTAAAGAATCAGCTGAAAAGGGCCGAAACAAATGGTTGCTTTTACATCGAAAGTCCGGCCATGCGGGGATTGCTGCGAAAACTGCGCTGCGACAATTACCTCACCCTTGTGGCTGCAAGTTCTATCATCCGGCCCGGTGTTGCCAAGTCGGGCATGATGCGTGAGTACATACACAGGTTTCATCATCCTGAAGCCTTTAGTTACATCCATCCTGTTATGGAACAGCAACTTAAGGAAACCTATGGCGTGATGGTGTATCAGGAAGACGTGCTCAAAGTGTGCCACCATTTTGCGGGTCTCGATCTTGCCGATGCCGATGTGCTCCGAAGAATCATGAGTGGCAAAAAGCGAAAAAAGAATGAGTTTGAAGAGATCGTCAAACGCTTTTTCGACAACTGCAACGAAAGAGGCTATCCTGAGAAAATCACGCAGGAGGTGTGGCGACAGATTGAGTCGTTTGCCGGCTATTCATTCTCGAAGGCGCATTCAGCTTCTTATGCCGTCGAGAGTTTTCAGAGCCTCTATCTCAAAGCACACTTTCCGCTTGAGTTTCAGGTGGCTGTCATCAACAATTTCGGAGGTTTTTACAACACATGGGTTTATTTTAACGAGGCCAGGCGTCAGGGAGGTACCATTCATCTGCCCTGTGTCAATCAAAGCCGTTACCTCACCTCTGTTCAGGGGACTTCTGTTTTTATGGGTTTCGTGCATCTTTCCGGGTTGGAGGAAAATGTTGCCCGTCTTATCGTCAGCGAGCGCGAACGCTCGGGTCGTTATGTGAGCCTTCACGATTTTATCGACCGTATGAAACCCGCAATGGAACAGCTCATTCTGCTGATAAGAGCCGGTGCGCTGGCATTTACAGCTCAGCCAAAATCAGGGCTATTATGGGAATCGCACCTGTATCGTAAGAAAAGCCATACCGGGGATAATGCTTCTTTACTTTTTAGAGAAGAGGCGCAACGGTATCAATTACCCAAACTTGAAAGCCACAATATCGAAGATGCGTACGACGAAATAGAGCTGCTGGGATTTCCAGTGACCCTTTCGGATTTCGAAATGCTCGAAACGAATTTCAGGGGTGAGATTCAAGCCGATGGGATGTTGGAAAGGGTCGGAAGAAAGCATCGTATGATAGGTAAACTTGTTACTATCAAATATGTGAAAACCGTCAGAGGTGAGCTGATGCATTTTGGAACCTTCGTTGATCATAAAGGTGAGCTGTTCGACACCGTGCATTTTCCGCCTGCACTGAAAAACTATCCTTTCCACGGTTCGGGCATGTATTTGTTGCTGGGTAAGATTGTCGAAGAGTTTGGCTATCCCATGATGGAGGTGGAGAAAATGGCGCGTATGCCGCTGAAACCTGACCCGAGACAGGGGTAGGGTAGTGAGGAGTGACGTGTGACGAGTGACGTGAAAATAAAGGTTGAGGTTGAGCGTGACCGAAGCGCCTTAACTTCAGCCTCAACACTCGTGACTCTTTTGAAAGCTTAAGTTTCAATGCTTATTCATCCTCTTCATTTGCCTCATTTTCAAATAGTAATCCTGTTTCAGCTGCAGGTAATTCCTGAACCTGGCGCAAACGGCGCTCGATAGCGCGTGTGCGTGTTCCCACCAGATTGTCGATATCGTTACTGGCTTCATCAATTTTTTTGCGTGCTTTCTCCAGGATGCCCCCAAACTTACTGAACTCATTTTTAACAGCACCCAAAATTTGCCACACCTCACTGCTGCGCTTTTGAATTGCCAAGGTTTTAAAGCCCATCTGAAGGCTGTTTAAAATAGCTGCCAGTGTAGTTGGACCTGTCACAATGATCTTATACTTCCGCTGCAACTGCTCAATAAGGTCGGTATTGCGCACTACCTCAGCGTATAAGCCTTCGATGGGTAAAAACATGATCGCGAAATCAGTTGTGAAAGGCGGGTCGAGATACTTTTCATTGATGTCTTTTGCAAAACGTGTGATGGAAACTGCCAGCGATTTTGTTGACTCTTCAACCTTGCCCGGGTTAGCTTCGTCATAGGCTATCTGAAGCAAATGGTAAGCCTCCTGTGGAAATTTAGCATCGATAGGAAGATAAACAGATTGATTGTTGTCGTCTCGCCCCGGTAGCTTGATTGCAAACTCAACATGATCAGCACTCGAACGCTTTGTTTTTACGTTCGTTTCATATTGTTCAGGAGCAAGTATCTGTTCCAAAATATTGCCTAATTGTATTTCTCCCATCACACCACGCGTTTTTACATTTGACAGAACGCGCTTCAATCCTCCAACATCACTCGCCAGACTTTGCATTTCGCCCAAACCTTTTTGCACACTCTCGAGTTGCTTGCTAACAAGCTCAAACGATTGACCCAGGCGGGCTTCAAGTGTCTTTTGAAGTTTCTCATCAACGGTCTCACGCATTTTCTCGAGCTTCAGCTCAGTCATTGAAACAAGTTCTGTCTGCTTCTTTTCGAGGTCGCCAAATTTTTGAATCTGAAGTGTGTTGAAATCTTTTACGTTGTTGGTAAATGAAACCTGAAACTCACGCAGCGACTGTTGTAAATTATCCCGAATGTCGGTAGTATTGCGCTGAAACTGCTCTGCCAGATGTGTTAGTTTTTGATCGAGCTTTGATTGTATGAGCTCGAGCTGCTGAAGATTAGTGTCGTTTTGAGCTTTAAGCGCAAGTGCGTTGTCGTCGAGTTTCAATTTTATCTGATCATTGATCATCAATAAGTTACGACTTATCTCTTCGCGGTTTTCTTTATTGTTTATCTCGCTTTTATCAGTCAGTCGCGTAAGTTTCTCTTCGATGGTTTTGTTAAGTTCGGCTAAAATACTTCGGTTAATCTCCTGAATATTTTTTAACTCCTCACGTTGGCTCAGCGAAATTTCACGCAGTGTATCAAGGAAATTTTGTTGAAAGCTGCTGAAACTTTTTGACAACTCTTCCCGGTTGTTTCTGAAATCATCTTTAATTGCTCCTTCTAAACGCAGCAAACTCTTTTCGAGGTATTCAAATTTTGAATTTGTTTCTTGATTAAGGTTCGATTGCTTAATAAGCCTTAATATCATGATTGCTAAAACAATACCAATTGTCAGAAGCAACACTATCACAAAAAGAATGAGATGTTCCATAGTTTGGAGGGTTAGTATAATAGGTATGCAAAGATGCAATTTTCAATTCTTAAGTACAAGCTTTTGTGCTGTCTTATAAGCAAGAAAAGTTTTATATAGCGAGTTTTTTCACTCAAGTTATGATATAACAGTGGCTTTGTGTAAATTTGCAGTCTCATTTTATTTCAGAATCATTTTTAATAGAAAAGGAAATATATCATTGTATGGGCAGAGCATTTGAATATCGCCGCGCGGCGAAAGAAAAACGTTGGGACAAGATGTCGAAAGTATTCCCAAAACTGGGAAAACTGATTATGATTGCTGCAAAAGAAGGTGGCCCTGATCCGGAAATGAATCCTCGTTTACGTAATGCGATCCTTAATGCCAAGGCTGAAAATATGCCGAAGGAAAACATTGACAATGCGATCAAAAGAGCCGCAGGAAAAGATGCTGAGTCGATGGTGGAGGTTGTTTACGAAGGTAAAGGTCCTCACGGTGTGTTGGTTTATGTGGAATGTGCCACCGATAACACAACACGTACTGTTGCCAACGTAAAATCATATTTCAATAAATCGGGAGGTTCATTTGTACCAATCGGCTCATTGGAATTTATGTTTTCGCGTAAAGCAGTGTTCGAATGCAAAGCCAAAGATGGTGTCGATGTGGAAGAGCTCGAACTTGAATTGATTGATAGTGGCCTTGAAGAGATTGAACTTGTTGATGATATTCTTTTCCTTTATGCCGATTATACAAATTATGGGTTGTTGCATTCGGCTATCGAAGAAAAAGGTCTGGAGATCGTAAAATCCGGACTACAACGCTTCCCAAATAGTCCGGTGAATTTTTCAGATGATCAGAAAGTTGACATCGAAAAAATGTTGGATAAAATTGAGGAGGATGATGACGTTCAGGCTGTTTATACCAATATTGCCTGATCTGTCTGCTGATTTGATATTATTTAAAGCAGGCTTAGGCCTGCTTTTTTCATAACTCCTGGAGAAAATCAGAAATGGAATAGGTGCTGGGTATATCGAATTTTTTCCTCAACCGGTATCGTCCCATTTCCACAGCTCTTAGTGAAATATTGTTCAAAGCAGCGATTTCTTTTGAAGATAAGTTTAGCCGAAGCATCGCACATAAATGTTCTTCGTTTTTCGTTAAACCTGGAAAGCGTGTTTTTAATTTTCGATAAAAAGCTGTATTCACTTCAGCGATATGTGATTGGAAATCATCAAGATCCTTCTGTAAATTAATATTTTGCTGCACATTGATTGCCAACTCTTTAATGCGATCTTCACGTTGTTCAACAGGAGCATTTCGAAGGCTCTTTAACTCAGATTTCAACTCATGAAGAAATTTGTTTTTTTCTACAAGATGCAAGGCAACATTCGTCAGGTCGTTGGTTTTATTTCTTAGTTCAATCTCCATCAGCTCCTGTTTTGCCTTGCTAAGAGCAGCCTCTTGTTCCATCATAAGCTTGTTTTTCTTGTGCTTTGATTGAAGGTTTGAATATACCAATATCGTAACAATAATAACAAGCAATAACGACAGGAGTAAAAGTAACTGCCTGAAATGGAATATCTTCTGTTCGCGCTGCAATAACGCAATTTCATTATCCTTGAGCTCTATTTCTTTCTCTTTCAGGTTTACTGCAAAGCGTGAATGCAACTCATCCAATTGATCGGCTTTTGTTTTTACAAAAAGTGAGTCGTGTAATGCTGTATATTGCTTAAACATTTCAAACGCTTTTTTTGTCACTCCTTTACCATCATAGGCAATACTTAAACCTTGACTTGCGTCTCGTTGCCCATTCAAATCCTCATACTCAATTGCTAGTTTTAGCGCGTCTTCGAAGGTATGTAAGGCAGCATCATAATCGAGCTCTTTATTGAAATGCCTGCCTAATTCAATCATCCCATTAATGAGAGAGGCAGTGTCGCTATTTTTAATGTTTAGATCGATACTTTTTAGGAAATAATTCTTAGCCTTAATGTGATCTGATTTTGTTGAGTAAATCAAACCCATATTTAAGTAATTGATTGAAAGATAGTGATTATGGTGTATCGTTTCATTAATTTTGATAGCCTGATTGTAAAAATCCAGTGCTTTATTAAAGTCTCCTTTTAAACGATGAATCTCGCCAATATTATTTAGTGAGGCTGCAATTCCACTTTCATCTCCAATCTCCTCACGAATTCTTAGCGCATCGCGGAAATAGACATTTGCTTTATCGAGGTCGTTTTGATAATAGTAAATCCCTCCAATTGAATTATAAGAAGTAGCCATCTCTTTTTTGTTTCCAACACTCTCAGCATTCTCGAGTGCCTGGTTAAAATAAACCATCCCCTGATCATAGTCATAATGGTTGGTAATGTAAATGTGGCCGAGTTTGTTATAAAGAAGTGCTAACTCATTTTTATCATCAAGTGTCTTATAATGCTTGATACTAATGAGATAGTAATTTATTGATGGCTGATAATTGTGTTTAAACTCAAAAATTTCGCCCATCACTTTATTGGTGACCGCACAAGAAGATATTGACTGAAGCTGTGTTGCTAGGGAAAGCGCCTGGCGACTGTATATCAACGCTTTGTCGGGATCCAACTCGCGAAATAACAATGCGAGATCATTGAGCAGCTGAATTTTTTTCTCACCATCTTGCAATCCTGCAAGTTCTGAGATTAAACTGTCAGCCTCTTTGGTACTTACTTGCCCAATTGCTTTTGATAAATATAAACTAAAAGCAAAAAGGAAGATAAGCAAATAAAACTTATGGCTATTCATAAGGATCTGTAACCGGAATTACGTAATAATCGTCGGTACGCGGATCTTTATAAAACTTATTGTGCCCATTGATGCTTTCAAGATTAGCATCAACCTGACCTTTGATAAATACCGTATTTTCAACTTCAACCAACCCTTTAATTGCAATGGGCTGATCGGTTGCGATGAGAGTAGGTTTTAGCTGGGGTATTAGGCCTGCATTTTGCAGCACAATAATCCAGATGCCAATTGCGATAAGAATCAACATGTTTTTTAGAAAACCATAATGCTGTTCCATAGTGTATTTGTTGTTTGAAAAATAAGAGCGTTAATAACTTAAAACCAGGCTGAACCAGCAATTCGAAAAGGCCATGGCATCGAAACAAGAATCAAAATTAATGCAATAAGATAATAATTGAAAAGCTTTTTCATCGCTTTTTGTTGATTAATTGCTTTTTTCCATTTGCTGTAACCAATCGTAACAAGAACGATTGCTAACAACATTAAACTGATATGTTCCACCAGGAAGAAACGTTGAACACTATCTTTCATAGCAGTGGCAGCAAAAATTACTTTTGGACTGGTAAAATAAAGAACTAAACCTAGAATAAACTGAACATGAGTTAAAATAAGTGTGATCAGAACATAAGGTTTAACAGCCTTAAAACCTGTTCCCTTTTTAGAAGCGCGAAATAGGATGATGATCGAACTGATGAAGCTGAATAGTAACAGCCATCGAAGACCCGAGTGACTTTTTAGTAGTGCAGTGTACATATAATGTGTGATTTAAAATGTTTTAATTGTGGTCAAAATTAATCATTTTCCACAATCATTCATCAATGTTCAAGGAATCTCACTGCTGATGCCTTGAAAGTCGCAAAGATTTCTTTTCCGGGTCTTAGGTTTAGCTTAATGGCAGAATCACGAGTGATATGTGTAAATAATTGAATGCCAATATTTAACTCTACTTCAACACCTTTTTGAAGATAAGTAACATTCTGCACTATCCCTCTAAATGTGTTCTGGGCGCTTGTTATTGTTGCTTCCTGCTGAAGGATAATCTGATGCTCGTCAATGACGAAAATGCCTTCATTAGCCATAGATTCAGCATAAAGCTTAACAGTAACACCTCCTAAATCAGCAGTACGCAGTTCATCATGTGTTGTGGCGAAAAGTTTGCCGGTAAAAAAGTTTTTATGGCCGGCCATCTCAGCCACAAAAGCGTTTTTAGGATTTTTATAAAGCTCCGAGGGTTTCCCTGTCTGAATTATTTTACCATCAAATATCACTGAGGAGGTATCTGCAAATCGGATGGCTTCTTCAAAATCATGTGTGACATGAAGCATTGTAAGGCCTTGATGGTTTAAATCGGTCAGATAATGTCGTAACTCCTTTTTAAGTTGCACATCAAGTGAAGTAAGAGGTTCGTCTAGCAATAAAAATGCAGGTCGCATAGCCAAAGCACGGGCGAGTGATACCCGTTGTGCTTCGCCCCCTGACAGGCGCGCCGGCCTTTGATCAAGAAGGTGTGTAATATGAAACCGCTCGCTTAACTCATGTACTATTTTTTGAATTTCATTTCTGTTAATAAGTTGCAAATGAAGCGAATATCCGATGTTCTCAAAATTTGTAAGATGTGGAAATAAGGCCGGTTTTTGAAAAACAAATGCCATTGATCGTTGTTGGGCGGGTAAATGTGTAATATTTTTACCGTTAAGAAAAATTTCACCCTTGTCAGGAAATTGAAATCCTGCAATAAGTTCCAGTACCAGTGATTTTCCCGAACCACTTGGACCCAATAACACATAATGCTCTCCTCGTACTATTTGCAATTGCAGAGGTCCAAGTTTAAAACCTGTAAAGTGTTTTTCTAAATCCCTAATTTCTAACATCTTCCTCAGGTTTTGAAAGTACTCTTAACAGAATAAAAACGGCCAGGCTTATAAGTATAAACAAAGCCGAAATCGCTTGTGCATTTCTTAGCCCAAATGCGTTAAAGCGGTCAAAAATTAAGACAGGTGTTGTGAATGGGTTGTATGCCAAGATGATAACTGCACCAAATTCGCTCATGCCTCGTGCAAACATCATAACCATTCCGTTTAAAATGCCTTTTCTGGCTAAGGGTAAACTGATACCATAAAAAACTTTTGAGGGTTTTGCTCCCAAATTTGCTGCAGCCAATTCAATTTTTCGTGGAACGGATGAAAAGGCATGATATGCTGCATTGTATAGGTAAGGCACGCTCACAAACGCCATCGCAATTGCTATTCCAGCAGGTCGGTCAACAAAATCAAGGCCAAATCCTGAAGCCATTTTTCCTACAAAACTTTCGCGATTCACTACTCCAAGCAACGCAATACCTGCAGCCGAATGTGGAATCATCATAGGCAAATCAATCAAGCCTGATATAAGATGTTTCCAACGGGTAGTCTTACGTACCATCAACCATGCGAATGGAATAACGAGTATTGTTGAGCCAAATGTTGCTAATGCTGCCATGCTGAGTGAAAGGATGATGCTTCTGTTAACCTGTTCATCTTTAATTGTTTCAAATAAACGGGGTATCGAAGTAGAGAATAGTAGATTGCCTAAAGGTGCGGCAAGAAAAACTAAGAACAATGCACCGGCAACCATAAATCCTGTATATGCAAGATTGTTTTTTATAATGAGATGCCTTTTCATTAAATAGCTTGGATAGGATTTAATTAGGATTGTAATTTGCTTAAATTCAATTATTTATTACCGAAAAAATAAAGTAATGGTTCGTCAATCAGTGCTCTCCAATTGCCCCACGAATGACCTTCGTTCACCTCCTTATAGCTTAAAGGATATTCTTTCGCAATTAGAATATCCCTCATTTGTCGGGCTTTTGTTTTGGTATCAAAGATTGTTCCTGTACTCATATAAATCTTTAGTGGAAGTTTGTTGGAATTCTGAAAATTCTGAATGATGGCATCATCAAATGCTGGAGAATGAATTCCTATTAATTGAAATTTATCTGAGCGGGTAAACCCAAAAAATGCAGAATTCCATCCACCCAATGATGTGCCTAGAATGGCTCGTTTTGAGGCAGAAGTAGTTGTTTTATAGTTATTATCAATGAAAGGAACAAGCTCATCAGAAACAAAGTTGGCAAACTTTAAATTAGCACGGTACTCACTCATTCTTCTGTTATTGCCTGATGAAGGGTCACGAGGATCAATAAAAATTGCAATAACAGGTTCAATCTTTCCCGAAAAAATCAAATTGTCAAGAACAATTAACATTGCGCCAAGCCTGTCATCGGAATATTCATGTCCGTCAGTAATATAAATGACAGGACAGTTTGAAACAGTTGCATAGTTGTAAGGTAAGTAAACACGATAATTAACTTTGTAGTTCAAATTGGAGGCATTACTTTGTATTTGCTGATTGTCAGAAAATGTTCCTTTTACCACTCCCTCTTGTCGGATTGTTTCTTCTGGAAAAACCCAATCAGGCATTTTCAAAACTGAATTTGGGCCAAAACCACTGTATTGAACTTCTTTGTTGGCCGGATCAAGCATCCAGTTGTTTCCAACAACTATCTTGTAATCCAAACGGGCATCATTAGGAAAATTCTTTTTTAGCCACCAATAAGGACTTTTCCCCAACCTGTTTCCTGACCAGTTTACTGTTTCAGATCCCCATCCGTTGAAATCGCCTGCCCACATGGGTTGTGATACCCCATTGTACATAAAAATAACGGTATCATTTATCCTAAATGGTATCTGTTGATGCAACTTTAACGAATCCCATAAGTCGCTCATTTGTTGCTTTCTAACGGTAGAATCGGCTATAAGCAGCAATGAATCCCAAGTAGAGGTAAAGCCTTTTATACTTTCAAAAGCTCTATAAACCGGAAAAGTAATACTTGGATCGGGGTCCGATTTTTGACAGGAGGCAGGTAGTATCATCATGTATAAAAGAACAAATTGGAGAATTAGTGTTTTGTGTTTTTGACTTAAAAAACCATTCATTTTTCTGTAATTTAGTTATGTAAACCTAAAATTTCCACCTGACTTGTAATTTCAAGTCGGTTTTACTATTGCCTTCAATTATATCTAGTCCGCTTCCAATCTCCGAGCGATTATCATACCATGTGTGAGCAATACGTGCCCAAAAGTCAACATTTTTAAAAGCTTTGAGTTTAAAAAGCAAATATGCTCTGCTACCTTTTTCGGAAAAAGCTGGTATCGAAAAAGCATAAAGAACATCGCTTTCATAAGCATATAAACGTGCATCATAGCTGTCTGCATCGAAAACTGCATATCGAAAGTTTAATTCAAATGGTTTGTTTTCAGGTCGGTAGATGATGTCTTGATAAATAATAAAACCATATTCATTATCTTCAACGCCTTTTTTGTAATTAATAAGTTCAGCTCTGTTTTTGAAAGTAAACGAAGGACTTACAGTATAATTAATATGAAAACGATAACTGTTTTTTGTTTCAGGAATAATAAAATCAATGGCATTCCAGGGGTTATTGTCGTTGATCATTTTTCGTTTGCTACGAAATCGTACGTAAAGATCAGCTTTGCGGCTTATTCGGTAATCCGACTGAACGAAATAATCATATCCATTGCTGGGAGCATCAGTTGAAAATCTTAACCATTGAAATTTGAATTGGTCTGCATATGCCGAAACTTTCCATCCCGGGGCCAAACTGGCTGAAATGCCTGCATAAATACCACTTTCGTTTGCTGTTGAGCTGCTTTCGGAAAATGCATTACTAAAAAGGTTTTGATATTCCTTTTCATAATGACGATAGGCGAGGGTTAGCGAAACAAAACCTACCGGCTGTGTGGCAAGTCCTGCTATTCCTGCCATCGCTCCATTGTCACTCATGCCCAACTCACCAAAAAAGATGACCTTTGGATTTACCCATCGCCAATCAACACCTTGATTCATAAGTCGATCCGATTGAAACCTAAAC
>Ga0351858_1088_pt1 | contig 17892 bp, 15 predicted proteins | sample BONcelFGM3001D10_FD_206797 | JGI IMG/M metagenome (GOLD analysis project Ga0351858, IMG submission 206797) | Enriched cells from coal bed in the Powder River Basin, Montana, United States - BONCAT cells FGM rep2 HSBNCT.FGM.300.1.D10 ... | reverse complement strand
TGACTATTCCGCTGTGATATTTACTTCACGGAATGCAGTGGACCACTACTTCAGGATTGCAAAAGAGATGCGGGCGGAGATTCCTGATTCGATGAAATATTTTTGCATTTCTGAATCAACCGCCTATTACCTTCAGAAATACATTCAATTCAGAAAGCGGAAAATTTTTCATTCCAAGGAGAGTTTTGATATCCTTGGTGAACTGATCAAAAAACATAAAACGGAAAAATTTCTACTTCCCTGCTCGGATATTCACAAGACTGAGATTCCTGACATTCTTGATTCTCTGAAGGTAATCTACAAAAAGGCTATCATCTATAAAACCCTGGCCAACGACCTCTCCGACCTGGACATTAAAAAATATGACCTGCTTGTCTTTTTCAGTCCAGCCGGGATCAAATCCTTGTTTAAAAACTTTCCCGATTTCAAACAGAATAATTGTGCGATTGGGGTTTTCGGACCATCAACAACAAAAGCAGCTGAAGAGGCTGGTTTGAAACTTACGATCATGGCTCCTACCTGCACGGCTCCTTCAATGACCATGGCCATTGAACAATCCCTCTCGGGCGAGAGAAAAAAAGGGTAAAAGACTCTTTTCCGAATTGCCTGATTACATGAAAGAGACCTTTTCCAAAGAAGAACGACTTTGTCGTCGGAAGCTAATCCAGGAACTTTTTAGTTCCGGCCTGACTGTTTCGGCATCGCCAATAAAGGCCCGATGGTTCTTTTCATCGTTGCCGAGAACATTTCCTGTACAGGTGATGATCGCCGTTCCAAAAGCATCCTTCCATAACGCTACCGACAGAAACCTGATCAGGCGCCGTATCAGGGAGAGTTACCGCAAAAACAGGTCAATCCTCTATGAGTCTCTGAACATCACTGATAAACAAATGGTACTCGTTGTCACATACACAGGACGTAAGATACTCCCCTATTCCGAAATTGAGGAGAAAATAATCTTACTTTTACAACGTTTAAAGAACGAGAATGAAAAAGCTTCTCGGTAGTTTTTTCATTTTACTTATCCGGATTTATCAAGGCGCTATTTCGCCATATCTGATGCCGGCCTGCAGATACTCACCCTCTTGTTCCGCTTATGGAGTTGACGCTATTCGGATACACGGTCCATTTAAAGGTGGCTGGCTGGCATTGAAACGGATTGCCCGTTGTCATCCCTGGGGAGGTAGTGGATATGATCCAGTGCCGGGGAGCAATAAAGATAAAATGAGGAATGAGGAATGAACAATTACGAATAGCGAATTATTGACAGTACTTTTAAACACCTGACAGCGAAAAGCAAACCTAGAATTTATCAGTTATGAAACGTTACACATATATTTTCCTTTTCTTTTCCTTAACCCTGACTACACCGTTAACGTATAGTCAATCGACACAGGATCAAACTTTTGAAATTCTGAAAAACCTTGACATCTATACTGATGTGATCAAAGAACTCAATGCCGAGTATGTCGATGACATTCAGCCAGGCGAACTCACCAAGGAGGGAATCGATGCCATGCTCTTTTCGTTGGATCCCTATACAAATTTCATCCCGGAGACTGAGATAGAAGATTATAAGTTTATCACAACAGGTCAGTATGGAGGAATTGGTGCCTTGATTCACCAACAGGATAACTATGTGATTATCTCGGAACCTTATCAGGGATCACCAGCTGAAAAAGCGGGATTGATGGCTGGAGATAAGATCATGGAGGTTAACGGGCAATCGGCTGTTGGCAAGAGCTACGACGAGATTAGCGCCATATTGAAAGGGCAGGCCGGGACGGAGGTTCAGATCAATATTAAGCGTGATGGAACTGATCAGATAATCAACAAAACCATCACCCGTGAAAATATCAAGATCGACAACATTCCATATTACAGCATCGTTGGAAATGACATTGCGTATATCAAACTCACCGGATTCACACAGAATGCGGGAAAAGATGTCAAACAAGCGCTCTTAAAGCTGAAAGAGAAGCAACCGGTTAAGGGTATCATCATTGACTTGCGTAATAACGGGGGCGGATTGCTCAACGAATCTGTGGACCTGTCGAACATTTTCGTGGAACGCGGCCAGGAGGTAGTAACCACCAAGGGCAAGGTGAAGGAGCGAAATTATATTCACAAGACAATGTATCCACCTGTTGACCTGAAGATTCCGTTAGTGGTGCTGACAGATAACCAGAGTGCTTCCGCCAGCGAAATTTTTGCAGGAGCCATGCAGGATCTCGATCGGGGAGTGATCGTCGGTCAGCGAACCTTTGGCAAGGGGCTTGTCCAGAATGTCGTTCCGCTCAGTTACAATGCCCAGCTGAAGATCACGGTTGCCAAATATTACATTCCCAGCGGTCGCTGTATCCAGGCTATTGATTACAGCCACAAAGACAACAACGGCTATTCCAACAAGATTCCGGATTCGCTGATCAGGGAGTTTACAACAAAAAATGGACGGAAAGTTTATGACGGAGGTGGCATCTCCCCGGATGTTTCTGTAAAACCGAGAAAATTCAGCCAGATTGCGCTCACCCTCTATGGAAACTACCTGATTTTTGATTATGCTACAAAATTTCGCCAGTCCCATCCCACCATCCCTGCTGTAAATGACTTTAAGATCAGCGATAGTATTTATAATAACTTCCTTGGCTTTATAACGGATAAGAGTTATACCTATACCACGAGAAGTGAACAGGCACTTGATCGACTGAAAAGTGAAGCAGTGCGCGAACAATACTTTGAGGCAATCCAGGAGGAGTACAATCGCCTGAAAGAGCAAATGATTCATGACAAAAGTGCAGATATCAAGAAGTACGAAGATCAGATAAAGGATCTGCTTCGAATGGAGATCGTTTCGAGGTATTATTACCAACATGGGAAGATTGAGTCGTCGCTTACCAACGATCCCGAACTTGCACGGGCAATTGAAGTTCTCCATCAACCCGAAACCTACCAGGCCATCCTTTTGGGGACATATGAAGATCCGGCGGAAACGAAAAGCCAGGAAGCTACTGACCCGGAAGTCACAGAAGAAGAAATTGAACCAGAAACAGAATAACGAGCCATATGAAAAACAAACCTATCCTATTTATTGTTATTGGACTATTGATCGGCAGTTCAGCGTTGGCCGATAAACCCGCTTACAAGATTTTTGACGCAAAAGGGAAAAAAGCTTCTTACAAGGAGCTGGTAAAAGATGCCGGGGAATCGCAGGTAGTTTTTTTCGGAGAGCTGCATGACAATCCGATCTGTCACTGGCTTGAGCTTGAACTCACAAAAGACCTCTTCGTGATCAAAGAAAATAAGTTGGTTCTGGCAGCCGAGATGTTTGAGCGAGACAACCAGCTGTTGCTTGATGAATATACTGGAAAATTTATCCGTAAGAAGGATTTTGAGAAGGAGGCGAAGTTATGGCCAAATTACACAACCGATTATGCCCCGTTAGTTGACTTCGCCGCTGAGCATAACCTGAAGTTCGTCGCGTCCAATATCCCGCGCCGGTATGCGGCACTCGTTAATCTGAAGGGGTTTGAGGGCCTTGACAGCATCAACGCCTACCAGCGGGCTTTGATTGCACCATTGCCGATCAAGTATGACTCTACAATGAATTGCTATAAAGCAATGAAAGAAATGTTTTCAGGAAGTGGCGCCATGCATCAGACAATGTTTATCGCTGAAGCACAGGCGATGAAAGATGCAACGATGGGGTACTTTTTATACAAGAACCTGGAAGAGGGTGGCACGATCCTTCATTATAACGGAGCTTACCACAGCGAGAATTATGAAGGAACGGTTTGGTATCTCCGGGATTTTGCACGAAAATTCCCGTTCGACACCCGAATCGTGACGATTACCTGTGTGGAGCAGGATAACATCGACGACCTCTCAGAAGAGAATCTCGGGAAAGCCGATTACATTATCTGTATCCCGTCATCCATGACAAAGACGAGGTAACTGAGTCTCTTCAGAAGTTCAGACAAATGTATAATAGGCGTTGATCAGGAAATTCCATCCTGTCACTACGATGGTAGCCACCAGTTTGGCGATATAAAAGTTGATCTTAAATTTCCCCGACATTGCCCACACGATGGCGCTGTTGATTCCTAATCCAATCAGTGCAATGACAAAAAACCTGCTGAATTCCATCATGATATTCGGATTTGTACTTTCAAATGTCCACACCCGGTTCAGGAAATAGTTTGTTGTGGCAGCGATCGTAAATCCGATTGCATTGGCAATATATTTTTGGATCTTCAGGTATTCCTTGCAGGCAAACGTGATGGAGAAATCAACAATGACTCCTGAGAATCCAACGATCCCAAACTTAACAAATTTCAGCAGGAAAGAGGGGGATAACATTTCTTGCATCACAGATTCAAGTTATAGCTGAATCAGAAGCACCTCAACTTTGTCGTCGCGGAGTACCTCAACGGTGATTGTTTGTCCATGTTTCAGTTTTGAGAGGCGGGACATATATTCATAGATATTCTCCACCTTCAGGCCATTGATCGAAGTGATAACATCCCCTTTGATCATTCCTCCGCGTTCAGCCGGTTTTCCGCTTGTTACGCCATCAACACGTAATCCCTTCTTTTCCGAGCCTGCAAAATCAGGCATGATTCCCAGTGTTACCTTCAGCTTTCTTCCCGTGCGGCCTGAAGCTACTTTGCTGCCTGATTCCTGGAAAACCAGGGAATTCGGGGCATCAGCAACGGATTCAATGACTGCAAGAGCAAAATCGCCTAACCTTGCTTCCGAATCAAAATCAAGCAGGTTGGTATCATCAAAGGGAGTGTGGTAATCAGTATGAACGCCGGTGTTAAAATAGAATACAGGGATGTTGGCAGCATAAAAAGCGGCGTGATCAGAGGGGCCATACCCGTCGGGGGAGTGCACAACGGTAAATGGAAGATCTTTTTCGTAACGGAGCAGGATTGAGTCAGCTTCAACGGAAGTTCCTGTTCCACTGACCGAAATGGAGTTTTTCTCCTTGTCAAATCGTCCAACCATGTCAAAGTTGAACATGGCTTTGATCGCATTAGCTGGAACAGGAGCATTATCAACGAAATATTTTGAACCCAGCAAGCCCATCTCCTCGGCGCTGAACGCGACGAAAATGATGCTACGTGCAGGTGCGCCCTGAGCTGCAAGAGTTCTGGCAAGTTCAATCACCATAGCAGTGCCTGAAGCGTTATCATCAGCCCCATTGTGGACTGCATTGGTATCCGGCATCCTGGAACCTGAGTTTGGCCCACCCATTCCAAGATGATCGTAGTGGCCTCCCACAACGAGGTATTGATCACTCAACTCCGGATCGCTCCCTTTCAGCATAGCGACAACATTTACCGTTAAGTGTTTTTCCTGGTTTACTTCTGTCACAGCAGAAAGAGTTCCATTCAGTTCAAATGACTTCGGTTGTTTCTCCCTGATGATCATTGCATCCAGAGAATCGACCGGAAATCCGGTTGAGCGGAGAAGTTGATCCGCAGTGGCGCGCGTAATGTTGATGGCAGGGATTCCCGCGGTTACTTCGTTGTTCTCCACCACCAGAGGCATCAGTTTATCCTCCTTTTCCATGCTTTTGGGTGTAATGAGCAACACACCCGAGGCTCCTTTATCTTTGGCAGTCAATATCTTGCTCCTGATATCGCTGAAAGGAATAAATGCGCTTTCAGAATTGTCCGGTTCGGGATCTGCCCGAAAAAACATCACCCATTTCCCCTCGACATTGATCCCTGCGTAATCGTTCCACTCGATGCTGTCCTGGTTCATATCGAAGCCAAAGCCGGCAAAAACAACGGGCGCATCCACCGCTCCCGATGAGGAGAAAGCCAGGGGAACGAAATCGGTCATCAGTTCAAACGGATTCTCTTCAAATGCAAAGGTGTTTTTTTCACCAAGGTCAACACCTGTAACGACATCAAAGTACTGAAATCCTTCATTGGACAAAGGCTCCAATCCGGCTTCCAGAAGATTCCGGAGAATGTACCGTGCTGCAACACCTGCCTCCGGAGTACCCGGCTTGCGTCCTTTCAAGGAATCAGAGGCAAGAAACCCGACATGTTTTTTAAGTTCGTCAGGAGAAATCTTTACGGGTTGCTGCGCGACTGTCGCAAAGGTTAAAAACAGGCCCAGGAAGGAAATAAAAAGGATTTTCATAAGACAAAAGTTATTGATTGCATTCGTAAATCGAAAATCAGTAAAACGCAATTAAATTATTGTTCCGCCTCCAACTACAATGTCATCCTCATAAAACACAGCGCTCTGGCCGGGGGTGATGGCATCGTTTGGATGGTAAAAGGTTACCTTTACAACTCCGTCGGAATCAGGTTCTATCGTAGCTTCGCGCTCCTTTTGTGCCGATCTGATTTTACATGTAATCTCCATCGGGGACGTCAGCTGTTCAATTGAGATCCAGTTAATATCCTTGACAAAAAAGGTTGAGTCGTAAGTCTCTTCGCGTGTTCCAACAATTACACGATTGTTGTCGGGGTCAAGCTTCACCACAAAAAGAGGTTCTGAATAGGCAACTCCCAGCCCTTTTCGCTGACCGATCGTGAAATTCCAGAAGCCGTTGTGGGTGCCAACCCTCGTTCCGTTTGACAGGATAATATCTCCTGGCGTAACCGGCATCTCCAGCAGATCCTTGTAATCCCCTCCATAAAAATCCTGACTCTCCTCCTTCTCTACAGATGGGATTCCTGCTTCCCGGGCGATCTCCCTCACTTCCGGTTTGGAAAGGCCTCCAAGAGGCAGGAGAATTTTGCTAAGCTGATCCTGGGATAGCTGATGGATAAAATAGGTTTGGTCCTTTTTCGGCTCAATGCCCTTTTTCAACAGGAATCTATTGATAACAGGATTATAATCAACGCGGGCATAATGGCCGGTGGCAAAGAAATCATAAGCCAGCCCTCCTTTTTTTGCTAGTAAAGGGAGCATGCCGAACTTGATCAGCTGGTTGCATTTCACACATGGATTCGGGGTTCGCCCCGAGAGGTATTCGGCCTTGAAATAGTTGAGTACCGACTCCTTATACTCTGCCGCACAATCGAACACATGATAAGGAATTTCCAGCATTTCGGCAATCTCGCGCGCTTCCCTGATCTCTTCATCTTCGTCGGGACCGTAACATGCGTGTTTCCCGGAAGCAGAATATTTCCCATCCCAAATAGCCATCGTGATTCCAACCACATCATAACCATCTCTCTTGAGGAGGTAGGCAGCTACAGAAGAATCCACACCGCCACTCAACCCTACCAATACTCTTTTCTTCTCTTTCACTCGAACATTATTACATATCTCAAAATGTGAATGCAAAGATACTGAGATTACTCTATTCACAATCATGATGTGAATATCTTCCAGTCCGGCAATGAATTTTGAAGGATACTTCATGTATCTTTATCCATTAATACCCTCCTTTTGTGCAGCAACTTCCAGGTATACGAACCTTATTTCTTTTCTTATCTATCTCATTATCAATAATTATCATTTCAACAAGCTGTAAAAAGACCATCGAAATACATGATCCGGGTATTGGGAGCATGGATGATCTCAATGTTCATACCAGCTTCGACTGGCAAACAACAAGAGTAGTTGAACTGAGAATCATTACAAATTATCCCTCTCTTCCAGCGGGGTCGCTTTCAAAAATATCTGTTTACCTTGGGGATCCGACAAACGGCGGGTTGCTGATGAAAAGTGGTTCTGTTGGATTTGGCTTTATGTTCCAGGCGTTACTGAGGGTATCAACGGCAGACTCTTCGCTTTACCTTCAGCTGAAAACAATTTCCGGATATACAGAAACAGTTAAGTTGGCTATTGAGAATGTTATTAACTATACCTTTAACGAACAGGTAATTAAAGAGACTAACTTCTTCCCTGTTGATGAGTCCGATTGCAGTACCGGTTGTACAAACTGGCTGAATGGTTCCGGAACTGCTGTCATTGACAGCGGTAGGGTCTATTGCATTACGGAAAGCTATTCAGGACATGTTACAATTAAAGAAGGAACCCTTAAAGTTTGCGGAACCTTTTCAGGGACAATCTCAATGGGACAAATCGGCAAACCCTGTAACCTGATTGTCTCTTCTTCAGGATTCGCTGCAATCAGTTCTCTCGGCATGACTTACGAGTGTTCCTTCTGGGTATACGGGAATGCAACCATTGCTTCTGTTTCAATGATTAACAATTCTTACCTGCGGAATTATGGGACGGTTACAATCAACAACAACTTCTCTCACCCCAGTTTGCTAAAGAACTTTGGAACCATCGCGATCAATGGAAAATATACAATTGGTTCACCATCGAGTGCATTGGAAAACCTCGGAGGTATTACTGTAACAAGTAACTGGGATGTAGCCGGCAACGTGGATAACAGTGGAACGATCGAGGTGTTCGGAAGTATTAGCTTCAATGGAAAAACTGTTCTTAACCGGTGCAACATCTATTCCCATCAGCAGGTTACTTTTAATACGATGGTATATAATTCCAATAACGGTTATCTCCACTCAGATATGGAAATGACTGTTAATACAGGGGCTAAACTGCTCCTTCAGAATCAGTCGATGATTTCCACATCTGACTTCATCATGAATAATACAGTCTCAGGCACAGGGTCTTCAAGCGTCATTAAATGTACTCATTCCTCCAGCATCAACGGATCACTAAAGTTTGTGAGCGGGCCAATTGAAATGCTTACGCCAGATGGGACTTTGCAATCAGGTAGTTTCCCGGAAAATTTCAATGAAGGCGCCGTCCTTTTACCCCTTTCAAATGCTGTAGCATTCATTCCAGCCGGGGAGTGCAACCCCGAAGGAAGCGGGCATATTGACGCAAACGATTCTGATGGAGATGGGATCGTGAACCAACTCGATGATTTCCCTTCGGATGTTTCCCGTGCCTTTTTAAACTGGTATCCGGATGCGTCTTCCTTTAGTACCCTGATCTTTGAAGACTTATGGCCTTATAAAGGCGATTATGACATGAACGATGCCGTGATTGACTACCAGTTTAAAGTGGTTACCAATTCAAGAAATCAGGTTGTGGATATCAATCCGAAATTCTATCTCAGGGCAGCAGGCGCTGCTTTGAAAAATGGTTTTGGACTTCAACTGGATGGGATTCTCCCCGAAACGGTTGGTTCGGTGAGTGGGTATATCAATAAATTCGGATACATCAGTTTAAATGAGAATGGTACGGAAAAATCTCAACATAATGCTGTTATAATAGTTTGGGATAATGCTGACAACATCATTCACCGGGCAGGTCCAAGCCCGATGTTCAACACACTTCCTGACTACCCCGCTGGTCATTCAGATTCAGTTTTCATCAACATTCATTTTGCCATTCCACAGGACCAATATCTGATAGGGCCTCCTCCGTATAACCCATTCCTGATTAAAAACCTCGACCGGGGTGTTGAGATTCACATGCCGGACTATATTCCAACCTCTCTTGTCAATCAAGCATATTTCGGTACAGGCGACGATGATTCCAACCCTTCCGAAGGCAGATACTATAAGACTGAAAAGAACCTCCTCTGGGCAACTAATATTGCAAAGAAATACGATTATACCTATGAAACTATCGCAATCCTCTATGGGTATAAACATTTTGCAGAGTGGTGTCAGGCCAGTGGGAATTCTTATCCGAACTGGTACCTGAATTTGCCAGGATACAGACAAGAGAATTACATTTACAGCATCCCACTCAATTAATCACTTTTTGGGTACAATTAGGTTGTAACCCGACTCTTTCCTGGTCGAAATCACCAAAAGAAAATAGATGACGGTTATTCCCACCCCGCTCGCGGAAATGATGAACATCCAACGGGCTCCCAGGGTGAACCATATAAGACCGGCCAAACTGCTGGCCAGAAGTGTAAGAATACTGGCCAGGCTTGTATAGAAACCAATTGCAGTCGCTGTATCTTTTCTTTCAGCCAGGTTTGTTAACAATGCTTTGGAAATCCCATCGGTGCAAGCGGCGTACAAGCCATATCCGAAGAAGAGGATTCCGAAAACTGTCAATGAAGTTGCCCACCCAAATCCAAAATATACTACGACGAAAATCAGCAAACCGATAATAAGCATCCTTCCCAAACCGATCCTGTCGGCCAGCCATCCAATCGGATAAGATAAAAGAGCATAAACGAGGTTGTAGAAAATGTATACACCAATCATCTGAACATCCGTGAGTCCCTGCTCCTTAACAGCAAGAAGCAAGAAGACATCCGAGCTGTTGAATAGGGTGAACAGAAGCAATCCGGCAACTACCAACCGATATCCGGTACCAGCATGTTTCCAGTAGGAGAGATAGGAGAGAAAATGGATTTTCCCGATTGGTTTGACTGGGTTACTCCGGTTCTTCTCCCTGATAAAAAAAGTCATCAAAATGGCAGCCATTCCCGGGATGAAAGCAAGAAAAAAGAGCCAGCGGTACTGTCCAGGGTAAAAATAAAGATAAACCAACGCAAGAGCCGGGCCAATAGCGGCACCGAGTGTATCCAATCCCCTGTGAAACCCGAAAACCTTCCCTTTATGCTCCTGGGTTGTCTCATCACTGAGAATGGCATCCCTGGAGCCGGTACGAATCCCTTTCCCTAACCGGTCAAGTGTTCGGGCAAAAAAGATCCATAAAGGAAATACAAAGATCGCCATCAACGGTTTGGAAAGAGCACTGAGTGTATAGCCAACCTGAACAAATGGCAATCGTTTCTGCCTCAGGTCGGAGAGGTTGCCGAAATATCCCTTACTCAAGCCTGAGGTAGCTTCGGCAATGCCCTCGAGGATTCCGATAAGCAGAACGGAGAAGCCAATTGACCGAAGGTAAACCGGCATCACAGGATAGAGCATCTCGCTGGCGATATCATTGAAAAAGCTAACAAAGGAGATCAGCAAGACCGTACGCGTGATGATCCTTTGTTTAGTCATTCGTCAGCTCTTTATATTCATCAATCTGAGCGAAAAAAGCAAGGAAAGCCTGTGCCACCCCGGCCAGCTTGTTGTTCCAGTGCCTGGAAGCCTCTTTTGCATTAGCAGCAATGGTTTCATCAATGTACCCAAGCTGTTTGAGGGTATTAAACGCATTCATCCGGGTTTCAAAATCCTGGTTCGGAGCCGTGTATGAAATCAACTCCTGAAGCCTTTCCAGCTTCCAGTGTTCGATCGAGATCTGAAGCCATTTCATGCGGATATTCTTGCCTCTCCAGCCTGTTTCACTTGCAGTGAGATCCAGGTAACCCGAAACATCTTCAGGAAATTGCCGGGATAATTTATCCAGGGCCAGTTCCACGTTGAGGTAGGAGCTGTCGTGAAGCAACGTCTCAGCATCCGGCTTCAACGATACCGGTATCGGATTGAGAACCATCAGCACTGTTTTCCGTACCTCGGCATCAGGGTCATAAATCGCCAGCCTGAATAATTCCCGGGTTCCACTGAGTGAATCTGCCGACAGTTGTCGCAGGATCTCTGATTTGGTAAGATGAAATGATTCATTCTCATAAGACCGGATCAGGATATCTCTTTTCTCTTCCAGCGCAACCGGTCGTAATGCAACGAGGGCATCGTACCGGTCTGACAAATGCTGTGCCCTGAGCACCTGGGCAAAGAGCTCTTGTGTGGATTTATTGAAAGTCACGCGCTTCAGCACATGATTTCCAGGATCAAACAACAGGTAATCAAGTTTTTTCTTCCCCTGATTGGGAACCCGGATCTCTTCAACCTTCTTTTCAGCCCAAACCTGAATTGAGTCTGCAGAGCCATCCGTGTACCATACCTGGAGCCAGACAGGCACCCGGAAAAGACCGGTAAGGTCATTCACCGGCTGTATCTGTTCGATCCTAATGAAGGTGCTTCGAATCCCATTGGTATCATCCAGTTCACGGTAACTGACAGCAAAGTGCGGTTCGCCCGGGCGGCGGATCCATTGATCGAAGAACCAGTCGTAGGAACGCCCGGTAACATCGTAGGTGGTTCGGATGAAATCCTGGGTTTCGGCCGAACCATAACCGAATTTCAACAGGTAGCTTCTGACCGCATCGCGAAACTCCCTGTCGCCCATCACGTCGCGCAGCATGCCCAATACAACCGATCCTTTGTCGTAGATTCTTTCCCTTCCTCCCCGGCTGCTCCAAACCGGATAACTATTTACTTTCGACGCCTGCAGTGCTGCCGCCTGTTCCTGCATCACCAAATTTTCGTAGTATTCTTCTCCAAAAACCGAACGCTCAAAAATCTTGGCATAGTAGGTGCCAAAACTTTCTGTCAGCCATACATCCTGGTGCGCCAAATGTCCTATATAGTCACCAAACCACTGGTGAGCCAACTCGTGAGCGTTCACATTGATATAATTCCGTTGCCAGTAGGCACGGGGGTCAATCAGCATATAATCGCCAAAAATGGTGGATGTGGTACACTCCATTCCGCCGTACATGTAATCGCTCACAGGAATCTCACGGTATACATCGTAGGGATAAGGCAGGCCCATCTCATCCTCGAAAAAATCGAACATTTTTTGAGTGTACTGATACGTAGGGGCCACCTTCTCTTCCATGCCCTTGTAATAAAGCAATTCCAGTGGAACTCCGCGGCTTGTTTTTTCGGATTTGAATTCGTAATTGCTGATCCCAAGTGCGGTAGAAAAATAGGGATGATTCTGGGCCAGCCGGTAATGCCAGGTGGAGGTGCCATTGTGGTTGTCTTTAACAGAGATCCGGGTCCCATTGGTAAAAACAGTAAAATTGTTATCGAATGTAATCCGGATATCCATCGTAACCCGACCATCCATGTATGGGAGCCACCCAAAGGGCCGGTGAGCCCAGATAGACTTCCGCTTTCCCTCCTCAAAAAGCTTCCATCCAACAAAATAGATCCCTGTTGCAACGGGTTTCGACGAGTAAGTCATGGAGAGGATATACTCCTCCCCTTTCTGTATCCCGGCATCAGGAAAAATCACCGTACTGCTTCCTGTTGTTCTGTATTGAGCACTTATCCCATTAATCAGTACCCTTTCCAAATCAAACCCGGGTGTAAAAAAAATAATCGAATCGGTTTGGTAACCCATTGGGACAAACCGGATTTCAACATCTCCAAAAACCTGCCAATTTTCTGGCTCAAACCTCAGGGAGGCTTCAATATGGCGAAGAGATACCGGCAAATCAGACGGATTGCCATTGGGGTCTTTGTTGTAGGTGACTGTTTCAACCTGCGCCTGGATGTGAACTGCCAGGAGCCAACAGAGGGACACGAAAACGGTCAGAAGAGATCTCATTGCTTCGTTTTTCTTTTCAGAGCCGGATTTTTAGTAAGTTTGCCCCAACTAAAAATCCTATAAGGATTGACCAAAATTAATAAAAATAGTGCGCACACGGATGGTTTCGATCACGACCCATTTTACAGCCTGAAGTCGTTCATCGAAGGAGAGGAGAAGGAGCGGCAGCGATTATCACGGGAATTGCACGATGGGATCGGACAGTATCTGGTATCGGTAAAGATGCAACTTGAGAGTCTGCTATACCGCGATGAGAAAGAGGTGAGAGAGCAGATCCCCAAAATCCGCACCGACTTCGACAAGATTGTGGATGAAATCAGGAGAATCAGCAATAACCTGATGCCATCGGTGCTTGAAGCATTCGGTATCGTCTTTGCTATCCGGAATCTTTGTGTGGAGACAAGTGAACATACGGGGTTACAAATCTCCCTTGATTTCAAAGGGGATTTCGAATCGCTGAACAAAACCATCAAGACCTATATCTTCAGGATTGCTCAGGAAGCCCTGAACAATATTGTAAAGCATGCCAGGGCTAACCAGGTAGAACTGGTGCTGATCAGGCAAAAGGAGGAGGTGCTTTTTAAGATCAGAGATGATGGGAAAGGGTTCAACCTAAAGGAGATTAAATCGGGAACAGGTCATGGCATGAATAATATGCGGGAACGGGTAAACCTCCTTAACGGATCCATCGAGATTGACTCCCATATGAATAAAGGCACGCAAATCGCTATCAATATTCCGTTATTTCAATAAGTTATGGGAACCATAGAGATCTTTTTGGTAGACGATCATCAATTGGTGAGGGATGGTATCAAAGCGCTTCTTGCCGGGATTGCCGATATCCGGATCATCGGTGAAGCCAATAACGGCAATGAACTTCTGGAAGCTATCAAGAGTCAGCAGCCAGCTATCATCCTAATGGATATCTCGCTTCCCGACATCTCCGGGATTGATTTGACCAGGATGCTGAGCCTAAGTCATCCTGATATCAGGGTCCTTATCCTCAGCATGTATACAAATGAAGATTTTGTATTCAATGCTATGAAAGCCGGAGCCAGGGGATATTTGCCAAAGAACACCTCCCGGCAAGAGTTGCTTGATGCCATCTATGCTATCCGGGACGGGCATGAATTCTTTAGTGATTCAATCTCAAAAGTAATTTTAAAACGATTCTTACGACAGGCTACACAGCCAGAAACAGATTCGGAAGATAGTCCGCAACCTCTGACAAACCGTGAGCAGGAGATCCTGAAGCTGTGCGCAGAAGGGTTTAACAACAAAGAGATTAGTATCAGACTGGGAATCAGTATCCGAACTGTTGAGTCACATAAAAACCATATCGTAAAAAAGCTGGGGTTGAAATCGACGGTGGAGATGGTGAAGTTTGCTATAAAAAACAAGATTGTGGAATTATGAACACGTATATCCTTATTGCCGACCTCCGGAAGAGGCTCAATGCATGTGTCAAGGAAAAAAAAACAATTGGTTTTGTTCCCACCATGGGAGCATTACATGCAGGACATATTTCGCTGATCAGAAGATCAAAACAGGAAAATGACCTGACGGTTTGCAGCATTTTTGTAAATCCCATCCAATTCAACAACGAAGGAGATTTATCGGGATATCCTCGAATGATAGAACAGGATTCAAAGCTGCTTATCGAAGAAGGGGTGGATATCCTGTTTGCTCCTGATGTGGATGAGATGTACCCTCCGGGGGAAGAACTTCAGTTTGACCTTGACTTTGGCAGACTCGATAAGGTGATGGAGGGAAGATACCGTCCTGGCCATTTCAAAGGAGTTGCCATTGTGGTGAAAAAACTTTTTGATTTTGTTCAACCTACCAGGGCCTACTTCGGGAAGAAGGATTTTCAGCAACTCAGAATTATTCAGCATATGGTTGGAGAGATGAAAATTCCCGTGGAGGTTGTTCCGTGCGAGACGGTTCGGGAACACGATGGCCTTGCAATGAGCTCCCGAAACCTTAAGCTGACGATCGGGGAGCGCGAGTTGGCCTCCCATATTTACGATGTACTGATGTTTACCAAAGCCAATGCTGAATCGATACCTGTCAAGAAACTACAGGTATTGGCACACAAAAGGCTTGCTGCAAATCCGGCATTCCGTGTAGATTATTTTGAAATTGTAGATAAACAAACCCTTCTTCCGGTAAACTCAGGTGTTTCCCAAGAAAATATAATTGCATGCACAGCTGCATACCTTGGCGACATTCGGCTGATCGATAATATGGAACTTTTTTTGTAATTTTGCCGGATGAAAATAGAGGTACTGAAATCGAAGATTCACAGGGCTACCGTTACAGAAGCAGACATCAACTATGTTGGAAGCATTACGATTGATGAAGAGTTGATGGAAGCTGCAAATCTCGTGGAGTATGAGAAGGTACACGTGCTGAATATCAATAATGGCGAACGGATTGAGACCTATGTGATCAAAGGCGAAAGAGGAAGCGGTGTAATCTGTCTCAATGGTGCGGCAGCCAGGAAATTCCTCAGGAACGACCTTGTCATCATTGCATCATATGCATCTCTGGACTTTGAGGAGGCTAAATCATTTCAGCCTGTAATCATCTTTCCAGATCATCATAACCGACTTCCTGTTAGCTAATTTTTCCCTGATGCCTTCAACCCAAACTGATGTCAAACCCTTTAAAGCAGGGTTTCTTACAATCCTTAAGTTTGTTGTATTTCTTGGTCTGGGCGTTTTTATTACCTGGTTATCCCTTAAAGATCTTACTGATGAGGAACGGCACGAGATCGTAAAAGCCTTTCGAACCGCCAACTACAACTGGGTGATCCTCGGGATTGCCTTGGGAATATTAAGCCATATTCTTCGTGCACTCCGCTGGATGATGTTTATGGAACCCATGGGGTATGATGTCAGGTTTAAAAACTCATTCTATGCAGTTATGATCGGCTACCTTGCCAATCTTGCGTTCCCCAGGCTTGGAGAGGTGACCCGGTGTGGAATCCTGGCAAAGTATGAGAAAATCCCATTCAACAGGTCACTGGGTACTGTTATCACAGAGCGGGCTATTGACATGTTAATTTTTTTCCTGCTCTTCGTATTGATGATCGTGACACAAATAGAAACCATCAGTGAGTTCATGTATGAGACTATTTATCCCAAACTGGTAGAAAAATTCGGATCACTTCACTATTCACGGATCTTATGGCTAAGTGTTTTAAGCTTGTTTATTCTGTTCATTCTACTGACCTGGATCTTTCGCCATAAGTTATTGCGGTTTAAACTATTTCAAAAAGCAAAGAGTCTTGTTATCGGATTCTGGGAAGGGCTGAAATCATTGACACTCATTAAACGTCCATGGTTATTTGTCATTTATTCCCTCTCCATCTGGGCTCTTTATTTTCTGATGCTTTATGTCTGTTTCTTCTGCTTTCCGGCTACATCCGACCTGTCGCTGGGAGCAGGTTTATCTGCTTTGGTACTGGGGAGTATTGGGATTATGATCACGCCTGGTGGAATTGGACTCTACCCGGCTTTGATTCAGGAGACGTTGAAGCTATATGGCATTGCACTGGTTACCGGATTGGCTCTCGGATGGATTGTTTGGGCTACTCAAACTCTGATGATCCTGGCCCTTGGAGGCGGATCCCTCTTGATGCTTTCATTTAACAAAACCCATCATGGAACAAGCAGAAAAGATTAAATCAAAGATACTTACGCGTGATCAGATCCGTAATCAACGAAATGTCTGGACGTTTAAAGAGAAAAAAGTTGTCTTCACCAATGGATGTTTTGACTTGTTGCATCTCGGGCATATCGAATACCTTTCAAAAGCGGCCGACCTTGGACATGTGCTGGTGATCGGACTGAACTCCGACGCCTCTGTCAGGGGACTGAAAGGCCCCGGCAGACCTGTCACCAATGAAGATGCAAGAGCCATGATCCTGGCATCATTAACCTTCGTCACCGCCGTCATCCTGTTCGATGAAGAGACGCCACATAATCTGATCTCTGAAGTCCAGCCGGATGTGCTGGTTAAAGGAGCTGATTACAAAACCGAAGAGATTGTAGGCCACGATATTGTCCTTGCTCGAGGAGGTGAGGTGATCTCCATCCCACTAACGGAAGGCTACTCCACTTCTGATATTATCAAGAAACTGAGTGCCACATAAGGCAGTGGGCAGTGGACAGTGGGTATTAGGGAATCAGGAAATTAAGTCCTTTTCTTTGTATATTTGTACAATTCACTCTTTCCCTAATTCCTAATTCCTAATCCCTAATCGCTAATCACTGTTTCAGGTGGCAAAGATAAAAACATCATTTTTCTGTCAGAATTGCGGTGCCCAGTCGGCCAAATGGCAGGGTAAGTGTCCTTCGTGCGGGGAGTGGAATACATTTGTTGAGGAAGTGATTCAGCGTGAAGAGACCAAGCGGGGATACCGGATGCCAGATAACGGAGCCAGGAAGCCTGTAAGGATCTCCGATGTAACTGTAGATACCCAGAAACGGCTCGACCTTCAGGATCAGGAGTTGAACAGGGTATTGGGAGGAGGCCTGGTTCAGGGTTCGGTGGTGCTTATCGGAGGTGAACCAGGAATTGGCAAGTCAACCCTTATGCTCCAGGTAGCACTCCAGT
>Ga0351858_1087_pt1 | contig 17988 bp, 17 predicted proteins | sample BONcelFGM3001D10_FD_206797 | JGI IMG/M metagenome (GOLD analysis project Ga0351858, IMG submission 206797) | Enriched cells from coal bed in the Powder River Basin, Montana, United States - BONCAT cells FGM rep2 HSBNCT.FGM.300.1.D10 ... | reverse complement strand
TATTTTAACTTTTTTATTTCATCCGGTAGTTGTATACGCACAAAAATATAAGATCCCGAAATTTATTTCGATAACTGTAATTTTGATTCTTGTATTTTTTTCAGCCTATATATTGTTATTGATATTAGTATCGTCACTTCAAAGCATATCTGCAAAGTCAACATTTTATATTCAACGTTTTGAAACCTTGATGATCTCAATTCTTGAACCATTTGATTTAACTCTTCATGAATTCCTTGCCCTCTTAAATATTGCTGACGAGAAAAATGTCCTAAACGAAATTATAGAAAAATTACTTTCAACCGGAATTGTTCAGCAGACATTTATTTCTGTCTCTTCTTTTATAGGTGATTTATTAATCATTATGATTTTTTGGCTCTTTATGATTTCAGGAAAATCAAAGTTTGATTTAAAACTGCAAAAAGCATTTGGAGCAAGCGGGGAAGGTGTTTTCAATAGCATAAACAAAGTAAATGGACAGGTCCAATCATACATATTAATTAAGACGATTATTAGTTTTGGAACTGCAGTAATTTCAACAATTATTCTAGCCCTTTTTGGAGTTGATTTTGCACTCCTTTTCGGATTTCTTACGTTTACCTTAAATTATATTCCTAATGTTGGTTCATTAGTAGCAACTATATTTCCGGTGGTAATTATTTTTTTACAATTTGGATTTGGCTTTTACTCAATTATAGTAGTTGTTCTTTTAAGTTTTAATCAATTTATAATCGGCAATTTTATTGAACCCCATTATCTTGGTAAACATCTAAATTTAAGTCCGGTATTTGTGCTCATTTCGTTGATTCTTTGGGGATGGTTGTGGGGAATAACTGGGATGTTTTTAGCAGTTCCAATCGCCGCAATTTTAAAAATAATATGCGGCAGTATTGAAACATTGAAACCATTTGCAATTTTAATGGGAAGTAATCCTGAAGAATGAATTTATGAGAAAACGAAGAACATTCAAGAAAGAATTAAGTAAATATGATTTTTTGACCACAGCCTCAGAAACGGCTGAGTCAATGGGGCGTGATGTTTATATTGTCGGTGGATTTGTGCGTGACCTTATTCTATCAAGAAAAAAAAATGAAATGGATTTCTTAGTCGTTGGAGATGGTCCTTCATTTGCAACTCAATTTGCTCAACGACTCGGGATCTCTCATATAAATATTTTTAAGAATTTCGGAACTGCTCACTTCAAATACAACGATTATGATTTGGAATTTGTTGGTGCAAGAAAGGAATCTTACAATAAAAATTCAAGAAACCCTTCTGTAACCGCAGGTTCATTTGAAGATGATATTCAACGAAGAGATTTTACAATAAACACTTTAGCATTATCACTTAATAAGAAGAATTTTGGCAGACTTATAGACATCTATGGAGGTTATGAAGACATTGATTCCAAACTGATTAAAACTCCCCTTGATCCCTATATAACTTTCAATGATGACCCATTGAGAATAATGCGTGCAATACGTTTCGCATCACAACTTGGATTTGAAATTGCAGAACCAACTCTTGAAGCTATAACTCTGATGCGAGAACGCTTATCAATTATTTCTCAGGAGAGAATTACGGATGAGCTATTTAAAATACTTGCCTCTAACGTCCCTTCAATTGGATTAAAATATTTATATGAAACGAAAGTCCTTCATATCATTTTCCCGGAGATTGCTAATTTAGCTGGGGTAGAACAGCGAAAAGATTATCATCACAAAGATGTATTCTATCATACATGCCAGGTAGTTGATAATATTGCTCCCAAAACTGATGATGTCTATCTTCGCTTTGCCGCTTTAGTACACGACATCGCAAAACCACACACAAAAAGATTTGTTGAAGGAACTGGTTGGACGTTCCACGGACATGAAGATTTAGGCGCAAAGTTGATGAAATCAATTTTCATCAGACTAAAACTTCCTATGCATAAACTTGAATATATCAAAACGTTAGTAAAACTACATCTCCGTCCAATTGCTTTAGCTAAAGAAATTGTTACCGATTCAGCAATCAGAAGATTGATTGTTGAAGCAGACGAATTTCTTGAAGATTTAATTACACTATGTCGTGCAGATATAACAAGCAAAAATCCTAATAAAGTAACAAAATATCTTAAAAACTATGATCGTGTTATGAGTCGCGTTTTGGAAGTTAAAGAAAAAGACAGACTCAGAGCATTTCAATCCCCGGTTAGAGGCGAAGAAATAATGTCCTTGCTGAATCTTAAACCTTCAAGGTTGGTTGGAGTAATAAAATCATCTATTGAGGAGGCAATTCTTGAAGGAATTATTCCGAACACATATCAGGCATCTTATGAATACATGATGGCGAACTACAAAAGATGGATTGATGATTTTAATCAGCCCAAATAATTATAGTTACAATTACCAATGCTCCTCTCTGGTTCTTCTTTACCTATACAATTAAACCGAATATTTATTCATTTTACCGCTCATAATTAATTGAGAGTTGTATAGGATGATTTCCATATTTTAGCCCATGGAATTTGTGACAATTATCTTGAGAAACTAAATTTCATTTATAATTGTCTACTGTTTATTGATTTTTAATTCGTACTAAACATATTTAGATTATAAAGTTGAATGAAAAACTATTTAAATCCATTTTCGGAGTAAATGATGCACTACTTAAAATATTTTGTGATTCTTTTTTTAATATCTTCAGCCACATTCGCCCAAAGGAATATGAAATTGAATGATGCGGTTGATATTGCTTTAAGAAGAAACACACAACTTCAGAAATCAATTGAATCGATAAAAAGTTATGAATCAAATAATAGAGCTGCTTTCGGTGCTCTTCTGCCAACTCTTAGTGCAAGTGCCGGTTGGAACTGGACCCGTTCAGAAGATGAAGGAGGAGAAGTGAATATCGCTGGCAGTATAATTCAAGTTCCAAAGCAGGTAACCCAGACAAGAAATTATTCTGCAGGGTTGAGTAGTGGATGGAATTTATTCGACGGACTCTCTAATTATGCAAATCTTGCCAAAAGCAGAAATAACCTTGAGGCTGCTAAATACAGTATCGAAAGAATAAAACAGGATATTATATATCAAACCGTTAGTTACTACTTCGATGTTCTAAATGCAGAGAAGTTATTGATAGTTAAAGAAGAAGACCTTAAGTGGAATCAAAAAAATTATGAAATTATTTATGAAAGAAATAAACTTGGAGCAATTACTTTGGCTGACGTTTATGCTCAACAAGTGAAATTAGGGAATGCTGAACTTGAATTAATAAAAGCTAAAAATAGTTTAGAAACAATAAAAAGTGGTATGTTATACTATTTAGGACTTGATGTACTTGAAGTATATTCGTTTGAAGATCCACAATACAAAAATAACGATATTGATCCTTCATCAGATGAGTTTCAAATAGATTCAAATATCTCTGAATTGATTAATCGTGCATTAAAGAATAGAGCAGATTATAAAAGTTCACAATTTTCTCTCCAAAGTGCTAACGAGAGTATAAGTATGGCAAAAGCCGGGCATCTTCCTACATTAAGAAATTATGCCAGCTTTGGGCTTCGTTCCAATCAATTAAAGAATTTGACAGATTCAAGAACTTATCAAGTCGGACTTTCACTTGATGTCCCCATATTTACTGGTTGGAGTGTTGATAATAGAATTCAATTAGCTGAAGTTGAAGCTAAAACCCGTCAGCTTGATTTGGAAGATTTGGAACGGTCAATTAAAAGAGATTTACAAAAAAATTATCTTGATTTAACGGCTTCAGAAAAACGTGTTGATGTAAGTAAAAAGAATGTTACTGCAGCCGAAGAAAATAGAAAAATTGAAGAGGAAAAATATTCGCTTGGTTCAACAACTTTACTTAATGTCCTAATTGCAAATTCAGAGTATACAAATGCATTAAGCGGTTATATAAATGCACAATTTGAATATCTCAAATTGAAGACTCAAGCGGAATATCTTTTAGGAACACTTAAGTAGTTATTTAAAATTTCAATCTGATTATTAAGATTTATAGATATAAAGGAGTGCTATCGTTATGGCAAACGGAAATAAAAAATCAAAGAAAAAATTATTCATCTTCGGCGGACTTGGATTACTGCTTGTTGCTGTCGTTCTACTTGTAATCTTTCAGGGGAATAAAGAAGAAATAATTCCTGTTGTTACCGAAAAAGTTCAGAAACGAACTGTTACACAAACAGTTACTGCAACCGGAAAAATAAATCCTGAATTCCAGGTTAAAATTACCCCGGAAGTAACCGGTGAAATTGTATTTCTCCCTATTAAAGAAGGCGATCAAGTAAAAAAAGGAGATGTTTTAATAAAAATAAAATCAGATTATTATTTGGCTCAAAAACAGAGAGCTGATGCAGCATTGCAATCTGCAAAAGCCGGGTTATCGCAAAGAAAAGCCGAACTTGATAAAGTGTCATCGGATTATAAAAGAGTTAAAGAATTGCATGCTAAAAATTTAGTTAGTGATTCAGAGATCGAAGCTACAAAAAGTCAATATTTATCAGTCCAGGCAATGTACGAGGGTGCACAAGCTTCTGTTCTTCAAAGTGATGCTGCACTTCGTGAGGCTCTCGAACAGCTATATAAAACAACCATCACTTCACCTATGAATGGAACTGTAAGTATTCTTAATGTCGAACTTGGTGAACGTGTACTTGGCAGCGGTTTTAGCCAGGGAACAGATCTAATGACAGTTTCAGATTTATCAAATATGGAAGCAATTGTTGATGTAGATGAGAATGATGTTCCGTTGATTTCTGTCGGTGATACCTCCAGAATAAAAGTGGATGCTTTTGGCGATAGGGTTTTTACAGCAGTTGTTAAACAAATTGGTAACAGTGCTAAACAATCCGGTTTTGGTACACAAGAACAGGTAATAAATTTTGAAGTGAAAATAAAATTAGTAGAGATTGATAAGAATCTTCGACCCGGAATGTCATGTAATGCAAAAATTGAAACTGAAACTAAATCCAATGTCGTTACTGTACCTATTCAATCAGTAACTGCAAGAAGCGACTCTAAACCTGAAGAGGATGAAGGAGCACCAATTAACGGAAAGAAAAAAGAAGATGAAAAAATTCAGGAAATCGTTTTCGTAATTGAAAATGGTAAAGCTAAATCAAAAAATGTTAAAACCGGAATAAGTGATGATAATTATATCGAAGTGAAAACAGGACTTGATGTTGATGTAGATGTTGTGACAGGCAGTTACCGTGCGATATCACGTGAATTGAAAGATGGAAGTATTGTTACTATCGAAAACAAGAAATCTTTCGGTAAAGAAAAGAAGTAGGTTATCAATAATTAAAGCTTCATTAATTTTATTGTGAAGTTATAGTATTAAAATTTTTCAAATTGGCAGTTATATGAATATTATAAATATCGAACATATCAGTAAAGTATATAAAGTTGGTACAGAAGAAGTTCATGCTCTAAGAGATGTTACTCTAAGAATTGATAAAAATGAATACGTTGCAATCATGGGTCCATCGGGATCAGGTAAATCAACATTGATGAATATGCTTGGTTGTCTTGATACCCCTTCATCAGGAATTTATCAATTCAATTCAGTTAATGTTAGTCAGATGACTGATAATGATCTGGCAAAAATTAGGAATAAAGAAATTGGTTTTGTTTTCCAGACCTTTAATTTGCTTCCTCGCTCGGATGCACTCCACAACGTTGAGCTGCCTTTAATATATGCCGGAATTCCTTCTTCAGAAAGAAAAGAGAGAGCAAAAAAAGCACTAATTGATGTTGGTCTTGGTGATAGAATTCATCACAAACCAAATGAATTATCAGGTGGACAAAGGCAGCGTGTTGCAGTTGCTCGAGCTCTTGTTACAAATCCTTCTATCATTCTGGCAGATGAACCGACCGGAAATCTCGACTCTAAAACCGGTGAAGAAATAATGGTACTTTTCAATGAGATTTATGAGGCTGGAAATACAATTATTTTAGTAACTCATGAGGAATATATTGCTGAGCATGCAGCACGAATAATAAGAATTAAAGATGGGTATGTTGAAAAAGATGAATATGTCACTAAGCGATATATACCTAAGAAAGATAATTTGAATGTTGAGCAAGTTTAATTAAGAGAGTTAATAGAGTTTATATTTATTAACTAACTTTTCGCTGTACTTTTACAATTAACAATTAGTCATTTGGGCTTTGTAAAGTTATTTATAAACAAACTTTGCGTAATGGGAATTATTTTGTTACAAAACTCAAATATTCAATACAAATAAAAACAGTTGAAAAGTATAAATCAAATAACAATGAATTAAGAGAAAAAAAGTGGGAAATCTAATTTTCGAATTGAAAGAAGGACTCGTAATTGCATTTCGTGCAATAAGAGCAAACAAGGCAAGAGCAGTTTTAACTACACTTGGAATTGTTATTGGAGTTACATCTGTTGTACTTATGTCAACTGCTATTAAAGGGATTGATACTTCATTTCAAAATGGAATAAGTTCTCTTGGTGCTGATGTTTTATATATTGATAAATGGGCCTGGTTTTCTAACGTCGATTGGTGGAAAGTCAGAAGGAGAAAAAATGTAACGTTTGCTGAATATGAGAGATTCAGAGAAATGGCAAAATTACCTGCTGCAGTTTCTCCAACAATTTGGTCAATCGAAACAGTGAAATTCAAAGATCAAAGTCTTGAAAATATATTTATAACCGGAACTACTACTGACTATGTAAGAACAAGTAACTTTACATTTTCACAGGGTCGTTTCTTTTCTGATATTGAAGGGAAAGCATCAAGATATACGGCGGTTCTTGGAAGTGAAATAGCAAAGAAATTGTTTCCAAGAGAAAATGCTCTTGAAAAAGAGTTGAAAGTGGGTGGTTTGAATTATAAAGTTGTAGGAATTCTTGAAGAACAAGGAAGTTTTATGCTTGGTAGTTTTAACCCCGATAATCAAGTTTATGTTCCTATTGGAACAATATTTAAACACTTCGTTAATGATAATGCCCGAAGTTTAGCAATTAATGTAAGAGCAGTAAATACAGCCGCTGTGGAAGAAACGAAGGAAGAAGCTGAAGGAGTAATGCGAAAAATCAGAGGATTAAAATTAACTCAGGAAAGTGATTTTTCAATAAATCAACAAGAAGGATTAACTAGTAATTACAATCAAACTGTGGGTGTTATACAAATTGCAGGTTTTTTTATTACTGGATTATCATTATTTGTCGGTGCAATCGGCATTATGAATATTATGTTCGTTTCAGTTAAAGAGAGAACGAAGGAAATCGGAATAAGAAAAGCAATTGGTGCAAAACGCAGAACAATCTTATTACAGTTTCTATTAGAATCTTCTGTTATTTGTCTGATGGGGGGACTCATAGGTCTAATAATTGCAATAATCCTAAGTATGGTCGTCAATCAATTTCTTCCAACCTCAGTTCAAATTGATGCGATTATACTCGCCATTACCATTTCATTAATTACCGGAATAATTGCAGGATTAGCTCCGGCTTATACTGCTGCAAAAATGGATCCGGTTGAAGCATTGAGGTATGAATAATGAAATTTACTGAAACCTTCACCTTGTCCTTAACATCGTTAAGAACAAATAAATTAAGAACACTCCTTACTATATTGGGTATTGTTGTCGGTATATTCTCGATTATTGTTATTATGACAATTATTACAATGCTTCAATCAAGTATCGAAAGTGGTATCTCACAGCTTGGGAAAAATACATTCCAAATTCAGAAATGGCCGGCTGTTCAATTTGGCGGACCAAACTCGCGCGCAAGATACAGAAACAGAAAAGATATTACTCTTGAAGAATTTTTCCGTTTTCAGGAAATAATGAAGGGCGCAAAATATATCGGGGCTGAACAATGGCGCGGTGGTAGATTAATCAAATACCGTAATGTTGAAACAAATCCAAATGTTCAAGTTTGTGGAGCTTCCTCTGAAGCAATTATGACAAATGATTGGGTAATTGAAACAGGCAGAGATATTCGACCTTCTGATGTTGACAGAAGCACTCCAGTTATTATTCTTGGTAAAGATATTGTGGATAAACTATTCATAAATATGGACCCTCTCGGGCAAGTTGTGAAAGTTGATGGAACACCTCTAACTGTTATCGGTGTGTTTGAATCGAAGGGACAACTTTTTGGTCAGAGTAGAGACAACTTTGCATTAATGCCGATTACAACATTTCAAAGTATTTATGGTAGAAGAAGTAATAGTGTTAATATTACAGTAACTTCATTTGCAAAAGAAGATTATAACGAAGTGATTGAAGCAGCAATCGGTCACATGCGTACTGTGCGAAAAGTGCCGCCAGGTGAAGAGAATGATTTCGACATTTTCAGTAATGAATCTGTGATTTCTGAAATAAACAGTGTTACTATTTATGTTGAGATTGGCGCTATGGTTATTTCTTTGATAGCCTTATTAGCCGCCGGAATAGGAATAATGAATATAATGCTGGTTTCTGTAACCGAGCGTACAAGAGAAATCGGAATAAGAAAAGCTATTGGTGCACGGAAAAATCATATTCTTTCACAATTCCTAATTGAGGCTATTGTGCTCTGTATTTTTGGAGGTCTAATAGGAATTGTTTTAGGTGTAGGGATTGGTAATCTTGCGGGTAGTTTTTTAAATGCTAAAGCAGCAATCCCATTTAATTGGATAATGATTGGAATTGGTTTGTGCGTAATGGTTGGAGTCATTTTCGGAACTTATCCTGCATATAAAGCAGCAAACCTTGATCCTATTGAAGCACTGAGACATGAGTAGAATCTCGTATGTAATATGATTCTGTTAGTCCAAACAGATTCATCAGATTGAAACAATATATCTCATGTTGTTTGCTATGGCTGATTATTTCTACATGTTAAAATTAGTGAAGGTGGGTTCTCACGGTTTTTAGCAGAACAAATACTATAAGTTTTAATTACTACTTTTCTCGAAAAAATCACTAAATTTGTTATAGTATAAAATTTAGTCGATTTCATATTATGATATACGATTAAATATTTCTCAATTAACCCGAAATTTGAAGGGGAGAAGTATGATAATAAGAATCTTTCTTTTAATTTTTATTTTATTATTCACCTCAAATACTTTTTCCCAACTCGAACGAGTCATCAATAAAGCAGATTATCCCTTCTGGTTATACTTACCTGCCGACAGTATAATGAAATCGAATCCCCCGGTTTTAATTTTTTTACATGGTAAAAGTCTGTCAGGTAATAATTTAAATAGTGTGAGGAGGTATGGCGTTATTAATGCAATTGAAAAGGGATTAAAAATGCCGGCAATTGTTATTGCCCCTCAGATAAGAAGGGGGCAGTCCTGGATTCCCTCAAAAGTGCTCAGTACCTTAAAATATGTGATGGCAAATTACAAAATCGATACAAATAGAATTTATGTGGCGGGGATGAGTCTTGGCGGCTCGGGAACATATCTTTTTGCGAGTACTTATCCGGAAATTATTGCAGCCGCAGTTGCAATGTGCGGAAGAGGGAATTCGTCAGATATGTGTAAACTTGCAGAGTTAAATCTTTGGATACATCATGGGAAACGTGATAGAGATGTACCCCTTTCAGAATCGAATAAAATTGTAAATGCAATTAAAAAATGTAATAAGGATGCAAATTTAAAATTTACCGTCTATGATAATTATGGACATAGCGAAATTGCTCGTGTTTTCTATCGTGATGAAATTTATGATTGGCTGTTTCAGTTTAAAAAGAATGATAAAAAAGAGTAAATTCTACCCAGACTTGAAGAGAATCAATGAACTTTAATAATAAGCTTTGTTATAAGACGTTTTTTGATTCATAACAGTGATTATGTCTTCATATTATTCTAAAGGAAAATAATTTTCTTTTTCATAAAAAGAGATCCTATAAATAATGTATTAATAAATACAACCAAACTTCAGAAATCTCATAAAATTTATATATATGCTTTAAATATATGTACTCGCCGATAAACGACACCCCAAAACAGAATGGCTAAACAATACTGACAACTTATTATTTATTTAAAATTTATTTAATAATACAATTTTGAACAGGTTAGTCAAAACGGAACGAGTGACTTCAAATCCATAAAATGTCTAATGATAATACAGCCCGCCCATCCAAGGCGTTCGCACGGAAAGTCTGGTTATACCTTTTTGCAAATCCCAGTGAAGAAAAAAAAATGATCTCTCAATTATTTATATCAGAATTTTCATTAAGACCACTAAATGGCTATTTAATCCAAAATGTTATTTATAAAATTTACGTTTATGTCAAAATATTGACAGAAGAGTATTGCCGCTAAGCATAAGTTTACTTGTGAAATTAATTAAACAAACAAAAAGGAAAAAAAATGAAAACGCAATTCTCTATAAAATCAGCCCTAACAGCCGGCTTATTTGCAACCGCAGCTATGACAGCATTTACCTTTATGGCACCTTTGATGGGTTTTGAAATGGATATTCCAAAAATGTTAGCAAACACAATGGGCACACCAATAATTGTTGGATGGATGCTCCATTTTATGATCGGTGAAATTCTAGCAATAAACTTTGCTCTCATCTTTCTTAAGAAAACAAATAATGCTGCCGATTTGAAAAGTGGAGCCTTATTCGGATTAATTCCTTGGCTCGTTGCGCAAGTTATGGTGATGCCAATGATGAGCGTTATGGGTGGAGGAAGTTATGCAGCCGGCTTGTTTTCGGGATCGATAATGATTGCAATGGCAAGTCTTGTTGGACACCTAATATACGGCGCTGTGCTCGGTGGAATTTACAAACCACAAACCGAAGCAGCTACTGCGATGGTATAAAGGATGCTAAAATGAAAGTGAATGCTAAACAAAAAAAAGTATTATTTATTTGGCTGTTAGCTATTGCTGCAGCCATTTTAATCTGGTTTAGTTTTGGGGGAGAGATATTTACCAAAACACAGGTCCTTATGGAAACTAATGACGAAATATTCGGAGGAACAAAAGCTTGGAAAAATCAATTTGTTTTGGGCCTTGATTATACACTTGGATTTATAGGAATGGTAACTATAATTACAGCTTTTATTATGTGGCGATTAAAAACAAAAAGGATAATTAAAAAGTGATCAAAAAATTCATCAACGAAAATGGCTTTGAAGTTCCGGTAGTAACTGTAAAACATCTGTGAATGGTTATATCGTCCCTTTGAAAACAAATAATAAAACTCACTAAACACAGTTTTGTCAAATCCTTGCCAGAAGTCTTACTATTACATAACTATTTTTACTACAGAAATTAAAACAATTTTATTCACTAATATTAAGGAGTAACGAAATGAAAAAACTATCAATATTAACAAAAGAACAAGCATCCGAGCAGAGTCGACAGATTTTCGAAGGAATTGAAAAAGCTGTTGGAATGCTGCCGAACATTTATGCAGTTATAGGAAACTCTGCAAATGCGCTTGGTTCTTATCTTACATTTTCTGAAGCACAAAAAACTGGTTCATTCAATGCAAAAGAGAGGGAAGCAATTTTTCTCGCTGTGTCGGAAGAAAACAGCTGCTTTTATTGCGTATCCGCTCATACTGCCATTGCAAAAATGAGCGGATTCAATGAAGAGGAAACATTGCAATTGAGAGCCGGAATTATAAATGACCCGAAATTAAATATCCTTACTAATCTTGCTAAATCACTAATTGCGAACAAAGGAAGAGCTGATGAAAATTTAGTGATAGCTTTTTATAACGCTGGCTATGATGAGAAAGCACTTGTTGATTTTGTTGCGCTTGTAGTTGATAAAACTTTTACAAATTACATAGGAAGACTTGCAAAACCGGAAATTGATTTTCCTAAAGCTCAAGTATTAAATAAAGAAATTGCTGCATAGCTAATTATAATAACAAAAAACGAAGGATCACTTTATGAAAACAAAAATAAATCTCACCGCATTTTTAACATTATTGTTGGGATTAAATCTTTTCGCACAAACTTTTTCCGTTGATTCAAAAGATGGAAGAAACCAGGCATCATTTATTTCAGATGCTCCATTTGAAAAAATTATTGGAATTGCCAGCGGTTTGGATGCTACTGTGATGATTAACATAAAAGATGTTGCACAAAAACCAATGGGAAAAGTAAAAGTGCCCATCACTAATATTAAAACCGGTATTGATCTCAGAGATGAACATCTTAGAGGTGATATGTGGTTGAATGCTGCTAAATTTCCGGATGCAGAGTTTCAACTTACCGGAATAAAAAATACAACTTCAAAAGAATTGAAAGACAGTAAAAAAGTCAATGTAACTTTAGTTGGAAAATTTAGCGTTCATGGAGTTACTAAAGATGTTGAAGTACCTGCAACACTAATCTATTTCAAAGAAAGTGAAAGAACAAAAGCAAAAGCACCGGGCAATTTGTTGACCATTAATGCAGATTTTAATATAAAACTAACTGATTACGGTGTGCAAATACCATCTATGGTTGTTGGAAAGGTCGACGAAGAAGTTAAAATTTCAGTAAATTTTGTAGCAAGTGATGCGAACAGTGGAGCAAATATGTGTGCAACTTGCGGACCTAAAAAGTCTGAGGGGAAATGCAATCCTTGTGCAATGAAGAAAGCAGAAATGAAAAATAATCCATGTAATCCTTGTGCCCCAAAGAAGAAATAAATCAACTTATTTTATTATGCGGAAGAAGTCTTTTTCTTCCGCTCTTTCAAAAATAATAATATTATGAACAGACGAAAATTTTTACGTAACTCCGGAATTATAGCGGCAAGCACTTTCCTTAGTTCCAGGATTGCAGCAAATTCAATTCTGGTTAAAACTGCACTACTAAGTAATAAATTTATTGAAAAGATAATATCCATTATTCGTGAAATGAAAAACGAAGGTTCTAATCTTGTTAAGAAAGTAATGAATGAAAAAAAATATGAGTATGATCCTTACACACATTATCCTTATGAGGGCGGAATCAAAGATGAACTAACCGGTTATCAATTATTTTTTCATATTCATAGGCAAAATGAATACGGGCATTTCCATACATTCGCTAAAGATGAAAATGGCGATTTGGTTCATCTAATTTTAGTATCGATGAATAAGGAAGGTGAGCCAATTGGATTAGCTACTGTAAATCGGTGGGTTACCGGCGATAAATATGTTCAAGCTGATGTTTTAAAATCTCTTTCTGAAAAATACTTTGTAGATCCAAAATTATATAAAGACAAAAGAGTAGTAGAGTTTATAAACTATGTTTTTAAAGGCTATAAACTGGAGCTTAATCAACTATTTGAAGATAGAGACAGATGGATTATCAATTATGTAAATCATAATTTCCGTGAGCCATTTGAAGACCGTGATTATGAAGTGCTTTCTTACAAACAAATAGTCTTATAACTGAAATTATTATGAAAGATGTCCTAAATGAAAAATAGATTTGTGTTAACCGTGTTATTTGTTTTACAATTATCTACTTTAGGAAGTTTAATGGCTGAAGATAAAATTAAAATAGCGAAAACTGCAGTAGAAGTATGTCCGATTAAAATTGGTGCAACAGTACCAAATGCTTTAATTCGTTCTATCGAAGGGAAAGAAACTGATTTAAAAGAAATAATCAAAGATCAAAAAGCAATTGTCATATTTTACCGGGGAGGCTGGTGTCCCTATTGTAATTTACATTTGAGTGAATTACAAAACATTGAAGACGATTTATTAAAACTCGGTTACAAAATAGTTGCGATTAGTATGGATAAGCCGGAAAAACTTTCGGAGACAATCAACAAACATAACATGAAATATGAATTGTATTCAGATAGCAAGGCAAACGCTTGCCAAGCTTTCGGTATAGCTTTTACGGTTGATGATCATTACATCCAAAAGTTAAAAAGCTTTAATATGGATTTAGAAACAAGTTCTGGCGAAACACATCATATATTACCTGTGCCGGCTGTTTTTTTAATAGATAAGGCGGGCAGCATAAAATTTGAGTTTGTTAATCCGGACTACAAAGCAAGAATTAGTGGAAAGCTGCTGTTGGAAGCAGCTAAATTATTTCAATAAAAGAGACAAGCATGAAACTATGGATTAAACTCGCTATTCTTTTAACTATCATTATCAATATTGTAATTCAGGTAAGTATAGGTGTACTAACACCAAAAATTGAAAAATACTCAACTGATTTTATTGGAGAAAAACTTAAAAGCATAGCAGCTTCAATTGCGGCAAGCATTGAGGGGGATGAATTTAATAAATTAAATATATTTGATTCCACCTCTATAAACTCATCACTCTATAAAAAGATTCAGCAAACAATAGATGTTACAAAAACAAATTTGGAATTATCTGAAGATCTCTATTCCATATCAATTTTAGATAAAAATAGTCTTGCATTCGGCGTTGTTCTTAATAGAGTTGCTTACGGTAAGGATTCGCTTCAGCAATTAAGCGATGCTGGTAAAAAAGCGGTTGCTCAAGTTTACGATAAAAGAAAATGTGTTCACACAGATATTTATTCTGACAGGTATGGTGATTGGCTTTCAGGATTTGCACCTATTTATGATAGTTCAAAACAAATATCAGGCATCATTCAAGTAGACCAAACATACCAATCAGTTAAAGTGAGAATTGATGAAATTGATCAAACAATTCTTTACGGACGTCTTATACTTTTGCCGTTTACATTATTGCTAAGCATTATACTTGCTAATTTTTTTCTTTCTCCAATTGTTAAAGTAAAAGAAGGTATTCAAAAAATTGCATCCGGCGATTATTCATCTAAATTGGAAATTAAATCGAGTGGAGAAATTCAACAATTAATTTATGCAGCAGAAACTTTGCGAACCACAATATTGGATCAGCAAGAAAAAATATTTAATAATATTGATGAATTGAAGAGAGCAAAAAGTAAAGCTGAATCATCTGATAGAATGAAGAGTGAATTCTTAGCCTTGTTATCCCATGAAATAAGAACTCCGCTTAATATAATATTGGGTAACATCGAAGTACTAAAGCTTGAAATGGATAAAAAAGTTTTGGAAGAATTAAATGAGATAATAAACGACGTAAAATATGGAAGTGATCGATTGATTCGTACCGTTGAAATGATTGTTTTATACAGCGAACTTGCTTCCGATAGTTATAATAAAAAAGAAAGATTTGTCAATATCAACCAAATGTTTTTTGAATTAAGCAGTTTATACAAAGAAGAAGCTGTTAAAAAAGGAATTAAGATTCTGAATGAATGCACTGCAACCACCGGTATGATAAAAGCAGATGAAAAACTAATTGAAGAAACCATTAAACAAATAACCGATAATGCTTTTAAATTCACCGAAAGGGGAGATATCCATTTTTGTATTTTCGATAAAAATGAAAATGGAATTAGTCTGGTAATTAAAGATTCCGGTATTGGTATTTCTGAAGAATTTATGAAAGAACTTTATAAACCATTCCGGCAAGAAGATATGAGCTATTCACGAAGATTTGAAGGAAATGGACTTGGTTTGGCAATTGCCAAGAAATGCTGTGATGCTAATGGATTCGGATTAATTATAAACAGTAAAAAAAGTGAAGGAACAGTAGTCGAAATAAATATTCCGAAAGAAAAATTTTTTGCTTCATAAAACCAACTACTACCGCCTCAAGAGCGGTAGTTTCATTATCATCTATAGAAAACTTAAGTCGTTATTCTGTAATCTTAAATTCCACATCTTCTTTTTCTGCATCATTTCCTGAAAATATCTCTCTTATCAACTCCTTAATCGTCGGTTTTTTCCCTTCCTTGATTGGGACAATTTAGGGCACATAAACCTCAATTTAACTTTGATAATAATTTTGATTCATCAATATCGCCATAAGAAAATAGTTTTTGATCAATTAATAAAGCCGGTGTAATCGAAATTCTCTTCCCGTGATAAGAATTAATATGAATAGTCTCGATGGTTATTTGAGAGTAATTCTCACGGAATTTTTCAATTACCTTTTTTGCACGGTCACAAGCTTCGCAGTTATCGGATATTATTAATGTAAGATTCATCTCATTTTTTTTAATATAAAAATAGAAATGATTGATCAGAAATTATGTCAAGTTTACGACATTGTTTAAGAAATTAGTTTTTTTAATACATCAATTTTATTGATGACCAGTTTAGTACGATCAAAATCAATTATTCCTTTATTCCTTAAATCCGTTAAAAAATAATTAACAGTTTGACGTGAACAAGCTGTAAGCTCGCCAATGTTTTGATGTTTCAAAAAAGGTTTAATAAATATTTGATCTCCTATCTTTTTCCCGTTCTTCTCAGAATATCTCAAAATGAAAGAGGCGATACGCTGATCCGCATCCTTAAATATAAGGTCCTCAATTCTTTCTGAAAAACTTTTAAGTCTTAGTCCTAAGATTTTGGTCAGCTTCAAATTAAGTCCCGGATTTTTTTCAATAAATGAATCAAGATCATTTTTATTAATAGCACAAATCATCGATGGTTCAACCGTAACGGCGTAATCAGTACGTTGATCTTCATTAAGGTAAGCCATTTCACCAAATATTTCGCCAGGATTAATAATTGCAATAATTTTTTCACTCCCGTCTAAGAGGTACTTGGTTATTTTCACACGACCGGTTTTAAGGAAATAAATTGTTTTAGAAGGTTCGTTGGCAAAGTAGATTGGTTCATTACCCTTGATTTCACGGTCGGAAATCAACTTATTCAATTCCATCATTTTATCTTTATCAAGACTGCTGAAAAGATTAAAATTTTCTAAGTACCAAAGTTTTGATTTTTCCGCCATAATTATTCTGTTCCTAAAATGCTAAAACCGTGTTCCATTCAAATAATATCTTGATATAAGAAAAATAGTCTTTAATTGATATTGCTACAAATAATTTCTACTCAATAACACCGTATTCTGTTGCAACACAAACGCCGTGTTAATTATTATTGGTTCTACCGTTAATAGTGTGAAAGTGATAAATTAGAGATATGGAAACGAAAGAATTATTTACCCGCATGTTACACCTCCCTGAAGAATGGGAAGTCTATGAAGTAACTTATGAAGAACCTCATCAACAGATACATCTAAAAATAAGATACTTAAAAAAAGAAGGCGTATGTAAAGCTACAGGTGAAATCTGTCCTATTTATGATTATCGTCCTGAAAGACAATGGAGGCATCTGGACTTGATGGGGTACAAAACCTATTTATACTGTTGTATCCCAAGAGTGAAAAACAGTTTGGGTGAGGTAAGCAGTATACCTGTTCCCTGGGCAAATGATGAAGAAAGACATACTCATGATTTTGAGAACTATGCAATCAAGTTATTACAAGCCACGCACAATCAAACAAAAGCCGGAGAGTTGCTAGATGTAAGCTATGAGAAAATAAACCGGGTTATGCACAATAGTGTTGAGCGGGGGTTGAGCAGACGAGAACTAAGTTCAGAAAAAATCATTAGCATAAACATAGATGAGAAGAGTTATAAAAAGGGACATAAATATGTAACGGTTATCAGCCAACAGGCAAGAAACAGAATCTTAGAGGTTGGCAAAGACAGAACGCTTGAAGCAACGGAAACCCTATTAAATACAACGTTTACCGAAGAACAAATGAGTTCAATAAAAGCCATATGCGTAGATATGTGGGATCCGTTCATGAGTGCAATAAAAAAAAGTGTCCGCAAGCTGAGATTGTCCATGACAAATTTCATGTGGTCAAGTATCTTAACAAAGGGATAGACGAAACCCGAAAAGAAGAAGTAAAAACCGAACCATTGCTGAAGAAAGCAAAGTACGTGATGTTGAAAAAATCAGAAAACTTGACCGATAAGCAAAGAGCAAGATTTATGGAAATAAACCAAGCAAATTTATTAACCTCAAGGGCTTGGAAGATGAGAGAAAATTTTATGGAGATCTTTGAAAAACAAACCACAGAGGAAGCGTCAGTATTTTTTGAGAGTTGGTATGAAAATGTCGTTAAGTCAAACATTGCACCGATGAAAAAAGCAGCT
>Ga0351858_1070_pt1 | contig 19506 bp, 19 predicted proteins | sample BONcelFGM3001D10_FD_206797 | JGI IMG/M metagenome (GOLD analysis project Ga0351858, IMG submission 206797) | Enriched cells from coal bed in the Powder River Basin, Montana, United States - BONCAT cells FGM rep2 HSBNCT.FGM.300.1.D10 ... | reverse complement strand
GCAATTATTGTGACTTTTGTTACAATCCTTTCGTCGTGTATAAAAGACGAGCCCGTGCCGGTTCTTGTTGACGACGGAACGGTAATGTTCGTTTGTGAAGATGCTCAGCCTGCCACCAAAACGATCCTTAATGGACTTCAAACAGAGTGGGTTGCAAATACCGATAAGGTGGGTCTCTTCTCTCCTCAGGCGTGTATTGAACCTGACGGAGTGCCAGGCGTTGCTAATCTGCCTCTGACTGCTCTGACAAGCGGAGAGAGGTCTGTTTTTCAGGGATCGGTATACTGGGGGGTGGGAGAACATGTTTTCTACTCATACTATCCTTTCAAAGAGGGTAATCTTGACTTTGAGTATGTGCCAGTGTCACTGCCCGGAATTCAAACTCAGAGTGAAGGAGATAATTCAGATCACATTGCTCAACTTGATTTTCTGATATCAAAACCCTCAGTGGCTAAATATCCGGGGATATCAGGAAGTGATGCTGCAATTTCTTTGAGATATAATCATGTTTTCACAGTGCTTGAGTTTAAAATTAGGAATAATTCAGGTACAGGGTCAATAACAAAGATAAAACTTAGAGGTCTCTTGCCTCTTGCGTTTGAGTCAGGTACAATTAATCTGGCGCAAGAGGTGCCATCGCAAGGCAACTCCTATATAATAAATGAAATTACAGATGTTTCTAGTGAGGTTGTGTTGTCATTAGAGACACCAATTACCCCAACAAACGATTACAATACTACTCCAAGGGCATATATGGTTATTCTTCCATGGAATACCCCTAGCTCAATGACTTTAGTCTTGGAGATAGATGGGGAACTTAAAGAGATTGTTAAATCAGGTGTCTCTTTTCAAAGGGGGAAAAAATACACCATATTGGTGGACCTAGATAAAACAGAGACTCCCATAATAAAAGGTTCGGACCTGGAACCTGTAACAATTGGCGGAGTTACCTGGGCTCCGGTAAATGCAGGTTATGATGAAAATAATAAATATGGACTCTATTACCAATGGCATAGAAAATATGGTCAGGCATATGGCACAACCAATCATAATTATATTATGGTTGATCTTAACACCGGCAATAATCCGGATAATTGTAATGCATTTTATGTCAGCACAGTAGATCCTTATGATTGGTGTGATATTTTTCAAAATCAATGGGATATGTCTGTTCAATATAACCCTTGCCCAGAGGGTTGGCGGGTTCCAACACAAAATGAATTCAAAGCATTAAATCAATTAAGCAGCATCGGAGTTGCAGCAGGGGGAGGGGGAGTTGATGGATTGCCCGGAAGGTGGATGGCATGCGATGATTTGTCCAATACTTCTGAAAGCTTATTTTTACCAGCATCAGGATATATAAGATATTCTGGTGAGTCAAGAAACATTGGCGCACATGGATACTATTGGACCGTTGATACTGTATCAGTTACGGGTGGGATTTTTAGGGCATCACAATATGGTACTTCTCTAAACGGAATGTTCAAAGGAACCGGTAATTCAGTTAGATGTGTGAAAAAATAAAGATGAGAAGATTATTTACTATATGTTTGATTTTGACAGTCACGAACTTATACCCTCAAAGCAGAACATCAATTTTTTCTGCAGAATTGACTTCGGGACCATCATTTGCCATGAGAGAGACAGGAGGGATAAGGCTAAAATACGGTAGGGGATTAGACGCTATTTTAGCTTTTGATTTGTGGGCAGATGTTGGTCTCTTTGGGGGCTGGGGCACAAGCAGCTTCTCTTCAGACGGAGTGTTTCGTTATCGTGAAAGCGGTATAATTTATGGTGTTCAGTACAAGATTGAACCCCTTTCTGGTAAGTTTGATTATCTGCTCAGAGCAGGAAGGACATGGAACCATATAGAGGTTACAGATAGAGATTGGAATAGAGGCTTTTACTACGATTCCGGATACTCAGAAGGCTTTTACACATCTGGCAGCATTCGGTATAGTGCTGGCAGAGGATGGCTCATAACGGGGACTCTCAGATACAGCTTAATGAACACAAGGCTCACACTTCCGGAAGCAATTTATCCTGACGGAACACCTCATTCTAAGATTATAATCAATATGCCGCGCAACTTTTGTCTTAGTCACTTGGGAGTAAGAGTAGGCATTACTAAATATTTTTAAAATAAAAAGCACATTTGGGGCGCAAGTAGACACATTCAGCATATTTAATAACGCACTCATAAGGTTTTGTTAAAAGTTACGTGTTCAGTTGAATAATTTTGCGCCTCCAAATTATTATTATTATGAAATTAAAAGGATTGTTATTAGTCGCGATTTTCAGTATTATCTCGCTTGCCGGTTTTTCTCAGGAGGCATGTTCGAAATATTCATTAAAAAACAGATTTTCTGTTGAGCTTGGCGGTGGCCACTCAATTGCGGTTGCTAAACTGGCTGGAATAAAGGTGAATACTGGAATGGGTACAGACGGTATTATTGGCTTTAATGCCTATAAGGGTTTTGGAGTTTTTGCAGGTTGGGGCTGGAATACATTCGGAAGTGAGTTTTTTGACTTTGAAGAGACAGGATACATGTATGGTTTCCAGTACAGAAATGCAATTAAGGATAGTAGGTTCTCTTATACTTTGAGAGCGGGTGCGATTTACAACCACATTGAAGTTGAGGGTGCACACAATTCTACAGCTGACGGATTCTATTATGATAGCGGCCATGGTCTTGGCCTGCACGCATCAGGTGCTGTTCAGTACAGCCTGGGAAGAGGCTGGGCTATTAACGGAAGTGTAAAATATCATCAGCTAAAAAGAGATGTTAATTTATTGGTTATTCCTGCATCTTCAATTTTACCACTACCGACACCACTACCCGAAGTGGAAGATTATAGCATCCACCTAAAATATATAGGTCTGAGAATAGGTATAATTAAGAATTTTTAAAATATATTTGAAAAAAAATTACTGGTGTTTGTTTAATAGTGACTATTTCAGACCCTTTTCAGCCAGGAGCGTTTTAATGCTTCTGGTTGTTTCGTCGTTTATCCTCCAACTCGTTGTGCTTTCCTACAACCATTACACTGGTTTTGTATTGATAGACTCATGGGAGGAGTTGTTTACAAGGCTTACAATAAACACGACTATATGCGCAATCGCAGGGACCGTGATTGTAATTTTTAATATATCATGCATAAGATATCTTAACAGAACGATTCCCTGGTCGCACAACATTTTAAAAAGAGTCTCAGCGCAGCTCTCTTTTACAATCGCTTCTGCAGTATTTATATCAACTCTCACCACCTTTTTTTCGAATTATTTCATTCATGAGTACGAAGAGAATCTTGTGGAGGTGTTGATTATTAATGGGATAATAGTAGTGGTTGCAAATATAATGTTGATGACCGTTCTGGAGGGGTGGTTATTCTTCAATGAAAACAAAAAAACCAGCCTCATTACAGGGAGCCTCAAATATGAGCTTAACCAGGTTAAGTTTGACGTATTGAAAAGTCAGATAAATCCTCATTTTATGTTTAATAGTCTGAACGTTCTATCTGGTCTTATCAGAAAAGACACCGCTAAGGCGCAGCAATTTATTGAGGATTTTTCAAGTGTCTACAGATATGTTGCTGAAACTATTGAAAAGCCCCTGGTGACTCTTAATATGGAATTGGAATTTGTAGAAAGCTATCTCTATTTACAAAAGATAAGATACGGAGATTTACTCTCTTATTCTAAAAACATTTCACCCGAAATACTAAATTACCAGCTCCCTCCCCTTTCGCTGCAAGTTATTCTTGAAAACGCCATTAAGCACAACATAATTAATGAGTCGTCAAGATTATTGATCGAAATATTTACTGAGGATGACTCGTTGGTCATTAAAAATAGAATTGCCCCAAAATTATCCTATGAAATCAGCTCTGGAACGGGCCTGAAAAACCTTACAAAGAGATATGCGTTTGTTTGTAATGAAAACCCGGTATTCAGAAAGTCAGATGGATATTTTATTGCCAGTTTACCATTAATAAATTAATTATTATGAGAGTACTTATTATTGAAGACGAAGTTTTGGCAGCAGAGAGGCTCGAGGAGATGTTATATGAGATTGATCCTGCGATAAAGGTTGTTGCAAAAATTGGCTCAATTGCCGAGTCTGTAGATTGGCTCAAAAGAAACAGCACCGATCTTATTTTTCTGGATATTCAGTTATCGGATGGGTTGAGTTTCACGATTTTTGACGAGATTAAAATCTCAACTCCAATAATATTTACCACAACATACGATCAGTACGCAATTAAAGCTTTTGACCTGAACAGTATTGCATACTTGCTTAAACCAATAAGCATGAAGAAACTGGAGGAGAGCATGCATAAGTTTAAGTCGCTTAAAACTGCTTTTGCTATTGATATTGCTGTACTTTCTGAAATGCTAGGTAAGAGGGATGGGCGCTATAAAGAGAGGCTTCTTATCCAGATAGGTACAAATTATAAAAAAGTTGAAGTATCAGAAATCGCATACTTTTATGCGACTGACGCAGGTATTTATGTCAGGACTTTTGGCGGGGCATCATATCCCATAGATTTTCCCCTTGAAAAAGTTGAGACAATGTTTGATCCCGAAATGTTTTTCAGAATTAACAGAAAATTGTTCATTTCGCATAAATCAATAGGGCACATGGTAGCTTATTCCAGGGGAAGAATAAAGATTACCCTTAATCCGGAAATTGAAGACGAACTGGATGCTATAGTAAGCATTAACAAATCTGGAGAGTTCAAAAAATGGATGGACAAATAGGTAAAATTACCTTTAAACACCTTTATGAGACCTACAAAAACATTGTTGGGTTTCTTGTGTTTATTGCGGTAGTTTTACAGACCGGCATTATAATTCAGTACCATATGCTGGGGTCATACGATAATTATACAGCAGGAGAGCTTTTGACTGTAATTGTCTCCAGATCGGCAGCCGGGTTTGTTTCAAGTTTAATCGTTGCACTCCCTTTCATATATCTGATTAAATTCCTCAATCTGTTTTTCCCATGGGGTAAAAGAACAATCTCCAGAATATCTGCAGAGATTATTGTTGTAGTCACAATCTCTTTTCTGACAACAATGGTTGTATTTCTTCTCGTAGAAGGCATTGTCACTGATATTTCAGAAGAAAATCTATCACTGCTCAAAGGGACATTAACGTACTCTGTCACCAATCTGATTTTTATTGCGGCCCTTGAGGGTTATATGTTTTACAGAGATCATAAAAGGGCAAAGCGTGAAGAAGCAGTGCTAAGAGACGAAATTGCCTCGATAAAGCTCAATATATTAAAGAGTCAGATCAACCAGCACTTTATGTTCAATAGTTTGAATGTGCTTTCAGGATTATTAAAAAGAGATCCCGAAAAGGCGCTGCTATTTATTGAGGAGTTCTCAAACATCTACAGATATGTTCTTGAGTCAATAGAGCAATCATTAACAAGTCTTGACAAAGAGGTGTCATTCATCCGCTCCTATCTTTATCTTCAGCAGATAAGATACGGCAATAGCTTAAAATATTCAGAAAAAATATCTGAGAAGCATTTCACACTTTCACTCCCGCCATTGTCACTTCAGGTAATATTTGAAAATGCAATCAAACACAATATCGTTAATGAAGATAATCCATTACTAATTGAAATAGAGAGCTATAATGACGAGCTCATTATAAAGAACAATTTTCAACCAAAAATTTCAAAATTTGCCTCAACCGGTCTGGGACAAAAAAATATTCAACGTAGGTATCAGATTATTTGTGAAAAGAGTCCTGAATTTATTCTGGAAAACGGTTACTACACAGCAATTCTTCCCCTTATTAAAATTTAATACTAAGTAATGATAAAGAAGATTATTATCAAAGGAGTTCTCCTTTTGGTCCTGATTTCAGATTTGGGGCAAATATTTGCTCAGGAAAGTGAGGCGGTTTGGAGATATCAAACCGGAGGCAGAGTATATTCGTCTCCTGTTATTATAAATGAAAAAGTCATTGTAGGCAGCGGCGATAGCTGTTTGTATGCTTTTGATAAAGCCGATGGAAAAGTGCTTTGGAAGTTCAAAACCGAAGGTGCAGTGCACTCTTCTCCGGCAGTTAATGATTCAAATGTCTATTTCAGCAGCACAGATGGAACCCTTTATGCAGTTGACTTAAATACAGGTTTATTAAGGTGGAATTTTGTATCAAATGGAGAAAAGGCAAAAGATATATGGGACTATTACCTGTGCTCACCAAAGTTGGCAAAAGGGTTGGTTTTTTGGGGAAGTGCCGACAGTAGTCTTTATGCAGTTGAACAAACAACGGGTATACTCAAATGGAAATTTATGGCTGAGGACATCATTCACGCCACCCCTGAAATTGATGGAGATACTCTTTATATTGGAGACTTTAATGGAAATCTTTATGCATTGAATATCAACGAGGGTAAATTAATCTGGACTTTCCGAACTGTTGGAGACAGATATTTTCCAAAGGGAGAGATACAGAAAGGAGTAACAGTAGACCATAATACTATCTATTTTGGTAGCAGAGATTATAATATTTACGCTGTTAATAAACTTACAGGACGAGGTGTCTGGAATATTAAAGAGGGAAGTTGGGTTATATCTACTCCGACGATTCATAAGAAGATGATATTTTATGGAACATCCGATACTCATGAGTTCGTGTGTTTAGACAAAGTTGTTGGGAAAAAACTATGGACTGTTGCCCTTCCAATGAGAGTTTACGGTTCGGCTGTTGTGATCAACGATTTAGTTTACTTTGGTTGTTTTGATGGTATTCTAAGAGGTGTTGATGTTAATACCGGAGTAATTAAGCATGAGTTTCAAACAAATGGACACCGTGAAAATTATTCAAAAGTCTTTGGCATTGACGGTAAGTTTAAATCCGGATTTGAACTTTACGGTAAAGATTACCTTGAATCAGAGCGCTTGATACATACTTTAGGAGCTATCCTTTCTACTCCTGCTGCAGATAATAACATGATCTATTTCGGTAGTTCAGACGGAGGAGTTTACGCAGCTAAGGTTATTACAAAATAAAGCGAAGATCATCCCTGTCGTATTTTTTTGGAACAGGCAAAGACCTCTTCTCCTTCCAACAGGCAATAGCCTCTTTTATTGTAAGCCCGGGATTGTCTGTCAGCAGATCTCTGATGTATTTGTTGTATTCGAATTGTGGGGCTATTTCAGGCGTGTAATCAGGCGATTTTTGCTTTAACCTTATCTGATTCCACGCTTCGGCAGCATCGCTCAAATTTTCCCCTGTATTTGCCTTCATCCAGTTCATAAATTCTGTATTGAACTTAAAGTGCTCGCCTATCTGTTTTTTAAAAAAGGCTCTGACATTTTCGCTGTTTTTATAATTGTCGGTAATAATAGTTTGAAGAGTTAATGGCTCATTGGCCCAATCGAATTTTGAGGATGGTTTTCTAAAACATCTCTTTGGCGAATTGGAAGAGCCTGTTCTCAAATATTGCTCAATCCGTGTCGTTATATCAATTTTACCACCGGAACTCTTTATTCCATGCAATTTGCAAAATGCCACCAGCTCTTCAAGAAGCCAATAGTGGGTTTTAAATTCATCTGCCGATATTCCGGAATCAAGTTTTGGTCTTGAATTCATCAATAATTATTTTTAAAAACCAAAGTTATGCAACACAAATTTCAAAGAAAAATAAATAACCCGGATATGTTAAAATTAGTGCCGGATTGAGTTATTATTAACTTTGTAATGATATGGAGGAGGCCCTAAGAAAATATATAACTGCAATAGCCCCGTTAAGCGACCGGGAGTTCATGTCTGTTTTCAGTAAGATGCGGGCTAAATCTCTATTAAAAAAGGAGTTGCTTGTTAAAGAGGGAGAGCATTGCAATAAGTTATATTTTTATCATGAGGGATATTTCAGGTTTTACTATGTTGATCAGGCAGGGAGGGAGATAACGAGTGATTTTCTATTTGCCCCCGGATTTATATCCTCCTACACAAGCTTTTTAACAGAAAGGAGATCTCTGATAAATGTTCAGGCAATGAATGATATTGAAATGCTTGAACTTGATAAAAATGATCTGTTTGAACTGTACAAAAGCAACCACAATGTAGAGCGCATCGGGCGTTTAATGGCAGAACAGGTTCTTTTGGCATACGAGGAGCACCTCTTTTTGGTTCTGAACCAACCGGCTGATATGAGGTATAAGATACTTCTCGAAAAGTATCCCAAATACGTAAGAGAGATTCCTCTTCAATACATAGCTTCGTTTTTAGGCATAACACAGGAGACTCTTAGCCGAATCAGGCGCTCAATTTAATAATTTGACATATATCAAGTATTTTCGGTAAATGAGGTTATACTTTTGCCCCACATTTTATTTTTCATTTATGAAGCGAAATTCTATAACCAAATTACTAACCTCATCTATTTTATTAACCATTATGCTGTCAAGTTGCGTAACAACGAGAAAAAGTATCACCAAGACACCAGCCTCACAGGAGTCTGATCTAAACAAAATTATCTACTATGCCTCCCTTGCCGGGAATTCTCACAACACTCAACCATGGAAGGTTGAAGTCACTGAAAAGACGAATGAAATTCTTATAAAACCCGATTTCTCAAGACATTTGAAAGTTGTTGACCCAACCTCACGTGGCCTTTACATCTCACTTGGAGCATTTATAGAAAACCTCTGTCAGGCATCTGCCTTTTATGGTTATAGGCCTGTGACCGAAATTTACAAAGACCATACTTCGGGCCACTTATTTGTAAATGTAAAACTGCAAAAAAGCAATTCTTCCAAGGGCAATATCTCTTCAATTGAGAAAAGAATGACTCTGCGCATACCGTATAAAAACGCAGAAATCAAACCGGAACATATTGATGATTTGCTTGATGGTACAGATAACTGTGTAAGTTATATTTCACCCTCAATGCCACAATTTAATTATATTAGCCAGAAGACACTCGAATCATACTCACAGCAGTCCAACGGGGATGATGCAAAAAAAGAGCTTGCAGAGTGGATTCGTTTTTCAAACAAGCTTGTTAAGGAGAACAGAGATGGTTTGACAACGGCAGGAATGGGCATAACAGGTTTTGCGGGAGTTATGGTTAGCCAAATGTATAAGCCGGAAGATTCAATGAAGGATTCCTTTGTTAATAAGGGTATTGACAATGTTCGCAATCAGGTTCAAAATTGCGGAGGATGGCTTCTGATAACCCAAGACCAGGATTCTCCTGTAAATTGGATTCAAACAGGCAGGATATACCAAAGAATAAACCTCAGATGCCGCGACTTGATGATTGGAATGCACCCCATGAACCAGATGATAGAGGAGGCAAGCTTTGAGGGTGATGCAAACAGATATCTGATTTCAAACGGAAGGATTCAGTTTGTTGCAAGAATAGGTTATGTAGATAAGTATCCCGAACCGGTAAGTGTAAGGCGTGAATTGAAAGATTTTGTCTTAACAAAATAGGCAGAAACAACAAAAATGAATCGTTATTATTAAAACCCTCTAAAATTCGGAGGGTTTTTTGTTTATCCCTGTAGCGAAATACGGTTCTTCATCGTATAGACTTATAAATAGTTTTGATTATGAAAAACCGTGTTACGAAAACAAGCAGATTCAGGGTTACACCGAAATTGCTGGCAGTGATTTTTGTGATTGGAGTATTTGGTATTGTTGCGTTAAGCTGCACTAAGCAGGCAGCTCCTCCGGTGGAGGATCAGGAGGGCGTGGCTGTATTGAGCTACACAAGATTTCTGGAAGAGGGCTCTTCCCATTTTACACTCAATAAAGCTGCCATTGTAGGAGATAATCTCGAAATTGAAATCTCGGGAAGTGGTTGCAGTGGTATGACTTGGAAGGTTGGTCTTGTTGATTCAGAGATAATTGCGAAATCTTTGCCCATTCAGAGATATATGAAGGTAACCTTTGAGAACAAGGAGATGTGCCTGGCTTACTTCACAAAAAAATACACATTTGACCTTAAGCCAATCAGGGTCAAGGGTTACAACAAGATTCACATCAATCTGAATAACTGGGATTCACCACTGATTTACACTTACTAATAATCTACTCCCACAAATTATCTACTCTTACTAAAATTCACAATATTATTATTCTATATGAAAAGCACCCTTAATAAGCTAACATTTCTAAAGTCGGCACTGATTGTCGCCGGCATAGCTTTAATCACCTTAACAACACAAGGTTGTTCAAAAAATTTTGATAATGATTTTACAGATGGTTTCAGGTTAGATCACCGATACTATGTTCACGAGCAATTATCATTTGAGATTGACAGTATAAGAGACTACAGATGTCCTGCAAATATGTATTGTATTTGGGCCGGAGATGTAGATATTTTCTTTAAAATCTATTACCAGAGACAAAGAATAGATACAATGGTGCATATGTACACCCATAATGAAAACCCGTTTGACATTGGTGGCTACAGATGGAGAATTACTGAGGTTAGCCCATATCCGGGAACATCGGCCAGACCAGGCAAAACAAGGGTTAAAATGGAGATAGACAGAGTTATATAAACAAATTAAAATAATCGAGAAATTGCTATGAAAATGAAAGGAAGAAATTTATTATTAGCCGGTCTTGGGCTTTTATTGTCAGTTGCTTCGTGTAACAAGCTGGAGTCAGACCTGAAGAAGCAGATGAAAATTGATGACGAGAAAATACTAAATCACCTGACACAGAACGATATTCAGGCTCAGAAACACAATCTGGGTTTTTACTATAAAGTATTGGAAACTAACGCCACAGGAGCGCAACTTAATAAAAACGATGTCGTAAAATTCCTCTACTCGATTTCACTCCTTGACGGAACACTTATTGAGTCAAACTTTACAGAGGGTACTCCGGCAGTGTTTAACTTAAATTCATTTACGATGATTCCGGAGGGGCTGGATTATGGAATTAAATTGATGAAAACAGGTGAAAAGTACCGTTTCTTTATGCCTTCATATATTGCATTCGGAAGCTATGTAAGTGACCATTTTGCATCTAGAAGCAATTTCATAATAGATGTTGAGGTTCTTGGAAAAATGAGCGAGACAGAAGTTTTTAACATTCAGAAGGACTCAATAATTGCATACATGGACGCAAACTATCCCGGCTATCTTATGACAGAAACCGGCCTCTGCTTTGTTGACAGCATTAGTGGTACCGGAAACACTCCTCGTCTTGGAGATATTATTACAATTGATTTTAAGAGGAAATACCTTGATAACAGTTTAATCAAAACTGTGCAGGAGACCTCTTTCCCTTTGAATAGCCAATATGCTGTTCCGGGTTTGGAAGAGGGGCTCAAATTGATGAAATCCGGAGGATCTGCAATTCTTGTTATGCCTTCTTCAATTGCATTCAAACAGAGCGTGTGTGTGATTCCTCGTAAAGTGAGACAGGAGCTTGTAAGAGATAGGATAATAATTGAAGAGGTTTTGCCTTACTCTATATTAAAATATGTTGTTAAACTAAAAGCAGTAAACTAAATTTACACCGAACAGTATTAATCGGCTAAACTAAATTGTGTGGCAGAGAGCAACTACGAAAACCCGGCACCCACAATAGAGGGCTGTATCCGAAAAGAGAGAAAGGCACAGGAGACGCTCTACAAAGCGTACTTCGGATATGCCTTAAGTGTTGCTCTTTTATACAGCAAAAGCAGGGATGAGGCGGTTGAAACTGTGGACGACAGCTTTATGAAGGTTTTTGCGGAGATCGCAAGATTTGATCCTACTCAATCTTTTAAAGGGTGGTTGAGAAAGATTGTGATAAACACGGCAATTGACAGGATAAGAAGGAACAGCAGAAACAGGCTGTTACAGGAGGAGTTGCCGGATTGGATACCAAACGATACTCCGGGAGTGGAGAGCAGTCTGTCGGCGGGTGAAATAGCAGCAATGCTGGGCAATCTGCCACACATTCATAAAACAGTGTTTTGCCTTTTTGATATTGAGGGGTACAGCCACGAAGAGATTTCAAAAAAGCTAAAGATACCCGAAAGTACCTCCAGAGTCTATTTAACAAGAGCGAGAAAAAGGATGAGAGAGCTTTACGAATTTAATTTTAACCACAAACCGGGCAGGTCATGAAAGATAAAAGGGATATCGGCGAGATAATAAAGAGCTCCCTTTCTGAGCAGGAAGAGGGGTACATTGAAGGAAGCTGGGAGAGGTTCAGTTTGAAACAGAGGCGCAAAAGGTTATTACTGTTTAGAAACATCTCAACCGGAGTTGCTGCCGCTGTGGTACTTGCACTAGTTGTATTTGGCGTCCAAAATGACCAAACTTCACAAAAGATTGAAGAGGTATCGGCAAGTGTAACCACCCCGGAATCAGGTACAGAGATCAATCCTTCCGAAAACTCAGATAATATTAAAAGAGGAGTTGAAGCCGGGGAAAGTCAAAACCTGATTAAAATTGTTAAAAAAGCCCCTTCAGAAGCAATTAGCGGAAAGAGAATGATTGCAAAGAGCGAAATAACTGAGAATGAAGAGGAGATAATTAAAGAGTCTGATAGGGAAACAGAGGTAAAAAAATTAACTGCTTTAAAGGAGCAAATTGACAGTGCTGAGATTCAAGAGCCTGCGAAGAGACAAATGCCGGCAACAACACCTCCAAAACCCACAGAGGAGTCTAAATATCAGGTTCCTGCGACAATGTCTCCAAGAACGGCATTTGCTTTAATTGAGAACGAGAGGCATGAACGGAAGGTGAGATTTGGTATTAATGTGGCACCGGGAATGAGCTCTGCAACAGATGGATCGGCATTAAATATTGGTGGAGGTATAAATCTCGATATTGCAATTGCAAAGAACTTAGATATCTCAACAGGTGTCCAGGTTGAATATCGTGATATTGAGACAGCAACCGGAAACGGAACAGGAGTCTCTGCCATACAGCAAACCTCATATAACATCACAAACCTCGACATTCCCCTCAATATTACCTGGAAATTTAAAACCAACAGAACTGAGAGTTACTACGTTTCCGGTGGCTTCTCATCTCTGGCATATCTGGGTGAAAACTACAGCACAACCTCCTACAATCAAATGTTGCAGTCAAGCATTGTTTATGATGTGAGTGGCGCAGAGAACACCGTTTACAAACTTGTAGATGTACGTACCACCACAGTTGAAAGGACAGAACCGTTTTCGTCGTTAGATGTGGCAGGGAGAATTAATCTGATGGTGGGGTACAGTACGAGCGTCTCTCCGAAACTTAACCTCCATATTGAGCCCTATATTAAGATTCCTCTTACTGGAATGGGGTCAAAAGATATGAGATTTACGACAAGTGGAATAACCTGTAAGATTTCGTTCAGATAATCGGCTTTATTTTGTAAATTTGAGAGGATTCCTGCAGGTTCATTAATTTTGGACAAAGCAGGAGTCCTCTAATATTTATTTGCCGTATGAAAAAGCTTCTCACTCTATTGCTCCCGGCAATTTTACTAATAACCTCCTGTCAGTTTGAAAAGAGTTACAAATACGCTTTCGGGCAGGATCAGCCGGTTGAGATAAAGGCAAAGAGCGACAGTGCCGCTTTTGTGACTGCCTACGAAATGTTCTGCAATTCCCTGAAGTCATCGGGAATACTCAAGTTGACTTTGGAAGACTATAATTCGCCTCCCAAAAGATTTTTTCTCTATAATTCCAAAGGTGAGGATATTACTTTTACTGCAAAAGTGCCGGAAAGAGAGAGCGTAGAGAGTGCAATTGAAGAGAGGGTTTTTTCTCAGGTAAGTTCTCCCATAGACAAACGTAATATACTGGAAAACCTGGCAGCTTTTAAGATTTTGGCAAAAATTGATCAGCCAAAGATTGACTCTCTCATGCCATACTTTACTGTTCATAAAGATGAATTTGACCCTAAACGCCCGGTCTCATACAGGCCAAAGGCGGCACCATATCACACAAATTCAAATCACATATATTGCTACTTTCATGTTAAAAAGGGTATTCCGGGAGCCATAAGGTTCAGGGCGCAATACCACGATGACACCTGGCTCTTCTTCACAACCGTTCAGTTTTCAATTAATGGAGATGCCTTTGAACTTGTGCCGGGTTATACAGAACGCCGTCTTGGCAGTGACGGAAAGATCTGGGAGTGGTTTGATATGGAGCTTAAAGAGAAACAAAAGGAGCTTATCTTTGCTCTTGCCAGCTCCCATACAGCAAAAGTAAAATTTGCCGGAAGGCACTATTCTGCGGTTCACAACATTCCACAGGCTCAGATAGATGACATTCGCCGGACCCTTGAATTATACTATGCCATGGGGGGAAGTTATTGATTATTAAAACGAACTAATATATATACGATAATGAAAAAATTTAAATCAACAACCATTTTAACAGTAATTCTTGCTTCCATGCTGGTTGTTTCTTGCGGAAAGGTAATGATAACGGGCAGAAATCAGCTGCTGTTATACAATCAGGGAGACATCACAGCACTTAGCGATAAGGCATATACCGAGATTATGAGTGAATCAAAAATCTCTACAAACAGAGCACATAATGCCACAGTTAAAAAGGTGGGAGAAGATCTCACCCGGGCAGTTGAAAGCTACCTTACAAAAAACGGCTGGCAGAAAGAGGCCGAAGGATTTGACTGGAAATACGAGGTGATTGAGAACGATCAGGTAAATGCATTCTGTCTTCCAAACGGAAACATTGTTTTCTATGAAGGAATTATGAAAATCACAAATACACCCGACCTTGTTGCGGTAGTAATGGGACACGAAATTGCCCACGCGCTAGCAAAACACGGAAATGAGCGTATGAGCCAGGAGGTTATGATGGGTATGGCCGGGCAGGCAATTTCGGCATTCATCGGCAGCGAGGACCAGAAAAAGCAAATGATATTTCAGGTCGCATTTGGCTTGGGTTCTCAGTTGGGAGTGCTGCTCCCATACTCAAGAAAACATGAATATGAAGCAGATCGTCTGGGACTTATCATTATGGCAATGGCAGGATATGACATAAATGTTGCTCCCGGTTTTTGGGAGAAGACGAGTAGTGGTGCTGCTAACAAGTCTGATTTCTTTAGCACTCACCCTTCAGACGAGAAACGTATTGCTGAGATTAAAAAAATACTCCCTGAGGCAGCAAAGTACAAGCCTGTCAAAAATTAACAAATACCCCTTTCTGATTTATTCTTATATTTGCACCTCATTTGAATAAAGAAAAAAAGAGATATATCATGTACAGAACACACACTTGCGGGGAGCTGCGCTTAAATAATGCCGGAGAGAAGGTTACTCTTGCCGGCTGGGTTCAAAAAATCCGTAAAATGGGAGGGATGAGTTTCATTGACCTTAGAGACCGTTATGGAATTACCCAGCTTGTTGTTGACGAGAGTGCAAGTCCGGATCTGAACACCACAGCCGAAAAGCTTGGTCGTGAATATGTGATTCAGGCAACAGGGATTGTTACTGAAAGGACAAGCAAAAACAGCAAGATTCTAACAGGTGATGTTGAAATAAAACTTTCGGAGATCAATCTTCTTAATGCATCTCAAACACCTCCGTTTACAATTGAGGATGAGACAGATGGCGGTGAGGAGATTCGTGCAAAGTACCGTTACCTCGACCTTAGAAGAGCACCTCTTAAAAAGGCGCTTGAGCTTAGGCACAAAATGGCTCAGGAGACAAGAAAGTACCTGGACGGAATTGGCTTTATTGAGGTAGAGACTCCTGTTCTTATTAAATCTACACCTGAGGGTGCAAGAGATTTTGTTGTTCCTTCAAGAATGAATCCGGGCGAATTTTATGCCCTGCCTCAAAGTCCGCAAACATTCAAGCAACTCTTGATGGTTGCCGGCTATGATAAATATTTTCAGATTGTACGCTGTTTCCGTGACGAAGACTTACGAGCCGACCGTCAGCCGGAGTTTACACAAATAGACTGCGAAATGTCTTTTGTTGAGAGGGAAGACATTCTCAACACCTTTGAGGGAATGATAAAGGCCCTTTTTAAAAATGTTCTGGGTCTTGAAATGAACGAGCAGTTTCCAAGAATCTCCTATGCCGACGCCATGAAGTATTACGGTTCTGACAAACCGGATATCAGGTTTGGGATGAAAATAACCGAGATAAAGCACCTTACCGGAGGTAAAGATTTTGCCGTATTTGACAGTGCAGAATATGTAGGAGCGATTTGTGTTGAGGGAGCTGAATCCTATACCAGAAAGCAACTTGATGAGATTACCGAGTGGGTGAAAAGGCCTCAGGTTGGAGCAAAAGGGCTTGTTTACATCAGACTGGCCGAAGATGGAATTAAGTCATCGGTTGATAAGTTTTATACACCGGAAGATCTCACTGCTATTGCAAATGAGACAGGAGCGAAATCGGGTGACCTTATTCTCGTTTTGGCCGGTGACAAGAAAAAGACACAGGATGCAATGGGAACACTCCGTATTGAAATGGGTAACCGCCTTGGATTTAGAAAGAGCGACCACTATGCACCGCTATGGGTTTATGACTTTCCGCTTTTGGAGTGGGATGAAGAGACTCAAAGATTCTACGCTATGCACCATCCATTTACCTCACCAAAGCCAGAGGACATGGGTAAGTTCTACAGCAGTAACAGAGAAGATATCGCTAATGTGTGTGCCAATGCATATGACTTTGTACTTAACGGTACTGAGATTGGCGGAGGTTCAATCAGAATACACGACTCAGCCGTTCAGAAGAGAATGTTTGAAGTTCTTGGCTTCGGCTCAGAAGAGGCAGATTACAAATTCGGCTTTATTATTAACGCATTTAAGTTTGGAGCACCTCCTCACGGTGGTATTGCATTCGGTTTTGACCGTTTTTGCGCCCTGTTTGGCGGACAGGAGACAATCAGAGACTACATCGCCTTCCCTAAAAACAATGCGGGTCGCGACGTAATGCTTGATGCCCCTTCTGCAATTGATGCAACCCAAATGGACGAGCTCTTTTTGAAGAGTACTGTAAAAAAGGCGTAGTAGAATAGTCCAGCACGTTAGCGCAACAGTCCGTTCTTTAAACAATAAAATACATTAAAATGGGCTTATTGCTTTTTTACCTGTTTCTTGCACTATCTGTTTCATTTCTCTGTTCGGTAATGGAAGCGGTATTGCTAACCACACCCATGTCGTTTGTCTCAATGAAAGAGGAGCAAGGAGTAAAGGCGGGAGCTCTTTTTAAAAGGCTGAAACAAAATATAGACAGGCCACTTTCTGCAATACTCTCACTTAACACAATCGCACACACAATAGGGGCCGCAGGGGTGGGAGCACAGGCCACGCTGGTCTTTAATAATATCTCTTTTGGGCTGATATCTGCTACCCTCACAATCCTTATACTGGTCTTTTCTGAAATTCTCCCAAAAACAATTGGCGCATACTATTGGAAATCAATAGCTATGGGGTCAGCAAAGATTATTAACATAATGGTTTTTATAACTTATCCTCTTGTGGTCATTTCAGAGGGGTTGACCAAAATTATTTCGAAGGGGGGGAGAGATAATGCATCTGTAAGTCGTGAAGAGTTCTCTGCAATGGTTAACATTGGTGAGGAGGAGGGTCTGATCGGCAGTGCAGAAAATCGTATTATACAAAACATAATAAAACTCAGAGGGGTTAAGGTAGAAGATGTTATGACGCCACGTGTAGTCGTGGAGAGAGCATCTGAAGAGATGACAATTGAAGAGTTTCATAACAATAAAAACTACAGAAACTTTTCCCGAATACCAATCTATTCTGCTACCGGAAAAGAGGATATTATCGGTTTTGTCCACAGACAGGACGTTATTGAAAATGTGGCCAACGACAATTTTGGAGTTAAACTAAAATCCATTAAAAGAGAGATTACAGTTGTTCCAAACTTTCAGCCGCTTACTGTCTTATGGGAGAGGCTTCTATCCAAAAAAGCACACATTGCTTTAGTGGTTGATGAATATGGAGGGTTTGAGGGAATAGTTACACTTGAAGATGTAATTGAGACAATACTGGGACTCGAAATCATGGACGAAAGGGATGTTAATCCCGATATGCAGCAGTACGCCAGAGAGCGCTGGAAAAAGCGTCTGGATAAGTACAGACAACTGTCTGATAAGTAAAAAAAGTATCCATGCCAAAATGGGTTAAAATTACACCTTTCCCCCCTTAAGTTTAATACCAATCAAATACGAAACCACTAATTAATAGATGTTTGAATTTTTTTGAGCAATCAAATATTTTAAAAAAATAGGCCACGGGAAATTTTTACACTACCCGTGGCTTTTTTTACGCTTTAAGTGAAATAATTTTAAGCTAACTACTCTAATATTGCAACAATTTTGCTTGCAAGTTTGTGGAAGCTTTTTGAATCCTCTCTATCTAAAAGTGCTATTGGCTTACCTTCGTCTCCACACTCCCTTATGCTTTGGATTAGCGGAATCTGTCCAAGCAGGGGAATGTCAAATTTTTTGGCCATCTCTTTACATCCATCTTTTCCAAATATATAATACTTGTTGTTGGGTAGCTCTGCAGGTGTGAACCACGACATATTCTCCACAATTCCCAGAATTGGTTTATTGATATCCTTCGAACGGAACATGTTTACGCCTTTCTCAACATCTACAAGTGCTACATCCTGGGGAGTGCTAACAACAATTGCTCCGGATAGCGGCAGATCCTGAACTACCGAAATGTGTACATCTCCTGTTCCGGGAGGAAGGTCAATAAGTAAAAAGTCAAGCTCACCCCACTGTACCTGCAGAACCATCTGCTTAAGGGCGTTGCTGGCCATAGGACCACGCCAGATTAGCGGCTGGTCGGGTTTTGCAAAAAAACCTATTGACATCCATTTTACTCCGTACTTTTCAATAGGGATAATCATCTCCTTTCCACTTGAATCGTCAACCAAGGGCTTCTCTGTTTCGGTGTCGGTCATCTTGGGAACAGAGGGCCCGTAAACATCGGCATCTGTTAACCCAACCCTGTACCCCAGTTTTGCAAGCGCAATGGCAAGATTAACTGCCACAGTTGACTTTCCCACTCCACCTTTACCTGATGCTATTGCAATTATATGCCCCACATGCGCAATGGACTCCTGTCCAAGCTCAACAGTAACCCTCTTCTTAATCTTTCTCTCCCTAACAAGCTCCATAATTGAAACTTTGAAATCCTCCCCCGGAAACGCATCCCGTATTGCCTGTTCACAACTCTTTTTAATTGATCCCGAAAGTGCATCAGGAGATGGGAAAACAAGCTTAAATCTCACTTTACCCTCCTCAATTTTGATATCCTCAACCATCTCCAGAGAGACGATGTCCTTTTCTTTAACAGGGTGAATCACACCTCGAAGTGCCTGTTCTATTGAATTTTTATCCATTTTATCAATTCCCATCTGATGAGTGTTTGTATTGTACTATTATATTTTTGTGCTCAAACGAGAGCACAAATTTAAACAACAATAATAACAGAGAAAAGTTTTCCTCCGCGCCAGTCAATCCCTGGGAATTCTTTCCTTTTGCCTTGTAATCAACG
>Ga0351858_1062_pt1 | contig 20852 bp, 18 predicted proteins | sample BONcelFGM3001D10_FD_206797 | JGI IMG/M metagenome (GOLD analysis project Ga0351858, IMG submission 206797) | Enriched cells from coal bed in the Powder River Basin, Montana, United States - BONCAT cells FGM rep2 HSBNCT.FGM.300.1.D10 ... | reverse complement strand
GTCATGCCACCGGCAATGGCAGCGCTTATTCAGGAAGGCGTCAGCATAAACGGCTATATAGGACCGGGCCATGTAAGCACCATTACAGGGTCTCATATTTATGATTTTATCCCTGAACAATTCAGGATGGGTGTGGTCATCAGTGGTTTTGAACCTGTTGACCTGATGCAGTCCATTTTAATGCTCATCCGACAGCATGAAACGGACAAACCTGCCGTTGAAATTCAGTACAGCAGGGTTGTTAAACCCGAAGGTAATCTGAAAGCCCAGCAAATGCTGGAGGAGGTTTTTGAACCACATGATGACTGGTGGCGCGGACTTGGTGTACTCAAAGACAGTGGAATGGCAATCAGAGAGAAGTATGCCGATTTTGATGCGTCGCGGATATTTCAGCCCGCTGTTGAACCCACTCGCGAGGAGAAGGGCTGTATTTGTGGTGAAGTGTTAAAAGGGCTGAAGAAACCAGTTGATTGTAAACTATTTGATCGGGTTTGTAATCCGGCCGACCCTGTGGGAGCCTGCATGGTTTCCAATGAGGGCGCCTGTCATGCCTGGTATCGCTATAAACGTGATTAATTGAATGAGAACTAATGATACAATTTTGCTTGGCCATGGTAGTGGTGGCCGGCTGACAAACGAATTGATTCAGAGTCTTTTTGTAAAATATTTCAACAACGAAACACTTTCTGGAATGACCGATTCAGCCTTGCTGAATTTGGGTAGCGAAGATGTTGCCTTCACAACTGATTCGTTTGTTGTTGATCCTCTTTTTTTTCCGGGAGCTGACATTGGCAGGCTTGCCGTTGCCGGCACCGTCAATGATCTTGCGGTATCCGGAGCCGAACCCTTGTACCTGACTGCTGCTTTCATCATTGAAGAAGGCTTCAGTATGAAGCTGCTGGAGCAGATTGTTGCTTCCATGGCTGCTGAGGCCGCAGTGGCGGGAGTGCAGATTGTGAGTGGTGACACCAAAGTGGTGGAACGTGGCAAGGCAGACAGGCTTTTTATCAATACCAGTGGATTGGGCCGTCAGCGAAAGGGAGCCGGAACAGTGGCCTCGGGAAGCAGCATCAGGCCTGGCGATGCCATACTGATCAATGGATACATTGGTGATCATGGGATGGCTGTGATGAGTGCACGCAACCAACTTCATATTCAGACCGTTGTTGAGTCAGACTGTGCATGCCTGAACAACCTGATCAGGGAAGTTTGGGAAGGCACGGGAGGCATCAAGTATGGAATACACAATTCGCACATCGGCGCCAGAAGCCTTCTCTCTGTCGAGTGAGCTACCAGAACCGGGAACCCTTATTAAATCTCCGTAGGTGGTAATAATCATCCCGTCCATTCGGGCGAGTGCAACAGCATGGTCAATATAGGCGCGCGATGTAACACATACCGGGCATCCGGGACCGGAGACCAGCTCAACGTGCTCAGGCAGGAGTGATGGAATACCAAAACGATGGATAGACATGGTATGCCCACCGCAAACTTCCATGATCCTGATGGGTTTCCGCGCTGTGTTCCGTATGAGGTCAGCCAGGCCAAGCACTTTATCCCGGTCGCGGTATTCGTCAATATATTTCATGAACTGTTAAATAATGCGTTCACCAGTGATTCGCTCTTCCTCGTCAAGATCATCGTTCAGTTGTCCGAACTCTTCAAACAACCGCAATGTTTCCTCTGCTTCTTCTTTTGAAATTTTCTGCAGAGCAAAACCTGTGTGCAGCAAAACGTAATCTCCAGGCGCAAGTTCATCAGGATCAAGCATTTCAATACTGGCCTGATAAACAGCTCCTCCAACAGAGCAGGTAGCCATCTCACCCTCAATAACCTCTATCCGTGCAGGAATACTCAAACACATATTATGTTGCTTTAGGCTTCAAAAGTACGCTAATTTTGACTATTGAACTGATCCGTACGCTTAACAAGGCTAACTTCAAGTATTGAAAAAAAGAATCTCAGCCATGAAACAAATGCATCCATTCGTTTTTATGTACTTTTACTCAATCAAAACTTTACCTTCATGATCAGGCAATTTTTTCAATTCTGGATAATAGGGGCGATATTGTTTTATCAGCCTTTGGGCTTGTTTGCTGAGAACGACAGCACGACAGTGACACACGACACAATAGTACCGGCCGTGGATGTTGATCGTCCAATGAAAGTTTATGTGTTCGAGATCAAGGAGATGATTGCTCCTCCGGTATGGCGGACCACACAAAAGGCATTTGAAAAAGCAAAGGAAATCAATGCTGATCTTATATTGATCCACATGAACACTTATGGAGGCATGGTTGATGCTGCCGACTCAATCAGAACGAAACTGCTGAATTCAAGCATACCGGTTTATGTGTTTATAGACAATAATGCTGCTTCGGCCGGAGCACTGATCTCCATTGCCTGCGACAGCATTTATATGTCTCCGGGTGCCAACATTGGTGCGGCAACCGTTGTCAATCAGTCAGGTGAAGTTGTCCCTGACAAATTTCAATCCTATATGCGTTCGATGATGCGTTCGACTGCTGAAGCCAAAGGCCGTAATCCTGAAATCGCAGAAGCTATGGTTGACCCACGGATTTATGTTGAAGGCGTTTCTGACACGGGTCAGGTGCTGACTTTCACAACCAGCGAAGCCATTCTTCACGGGTTTTGCGAAGGCCAGGCAGAAAGTATTGAACAGGTGCTGGCAATTGCCGGACATACAGAGTATGAGCTCGTGAGACACGAACTGAACACCATGGACAGAATCATCAACTTCCTGATTAGCCCGGTAATCAGTGGTTTACTGATAATGATCATCATCGGAGGTCTGTACTTTGAGCTACAGACACCAGGAGTTGGGTTCCCGCTCGCTGCTTCTGTCACGGCTGCCACATTGTATTTTGCACCACTATACCTCGAAGGCCTTGCCTCCAACTGGGAAATCATCATTTTTGTTGTCGGTGTTATCCTTTTGCTGGTTGAAATATTCGCCATTCCCGGTTTTGGAATCACGGGAATTCTCGGGGTATTATTCATCGTAACAGGCCTCTCTTTTGCTATGGTCGAAAGTGTTGGTGATTCAACCTTCAATGTTGATATCATGCAACTTACGAAGGCGTTTTTCATTGTGATTATTTCAATTTTTATAGCCCTTGCGGGATCAATTTACCTGAGCAAACAGCTTTTTGCAACCAATGGTCTCACCCACCTTGCCCTCGAGACTGTACAGGATAAGGCGGAGGGATTCACTACTGCCTATGCCGATTACAGCGGAATGATCGGAAAAAAAGGTAAGGCCCATACCATACTAAGGCCTTCGGGAAAAGTAGTTATTGACGATGACATTTATGATGCCACCGCTTTAAGCGGCTATATTGATGAAGATGATCCCGTTGAAGTAGTTTCTTACCATACCGGACAGCTTTTCGTAAAAAAAGCATGAGTCTGGAAGCAATACTTGCCGACATCACCCAATTGTCTGTTGATGCTGTTGTCAATGCGGCAAACCGCAGCCTTCTCGGCGGTGGCGGTGTTGATGGAGCCATTCACCGGGCGGCCGGCCCTCAATTGCTCGAAGCCTGTCGCTTGCTTCATGGCTGCGAAACAGGACAGGCAAAAATAACTCCTGCATTTTTGCTGCCTGCCAAATGGGTGATACATACCGTTGGCCCTGTGTACCAAAATGGCACAGAAAACGAAGCTGACCTGCTCGCTCAATGTTATACCTCCAGCCTCAGGCTTGCATTGGCATACAACTGCAAGTCTGTGGCCTTTCCTTCAATTTCGACCGGAATATATGGCTACCCGAAACAGCCTGCTGCTAAGGTTGCCGTAAATGCTGTCAGAAACTTTTTGAACAAGCATGAGCTTTCCGTTAAGGTGATATTTGTCTGCTTCGATACTGAGAACCTGCATATCTACAGAAAACTCCTTATCGAATAGCCTGTGATGCGAAAAAACATGGATTATCTATGAACATTTTTTTTTACATTAGCCGCTGCATCATACTGTTGATGGAATCATTATGCACCTATCATTTATCCGAATTACAGTTCTGTTAATCATAGTGTTAGTGAGCGGGAAGATTAATGCCCGGGAAAAGAAAAGTGTTCAGGCAGCTCGGCTTGGCAACAGCATACATATTGACGGTGTTCTATCGGAAGATGACTGGCAGAAGGCCGAAACAGCAAGCGGTTTTGTACAGTTAAGGCCCTTAAACGGAAGACCCTCAAGCCAGATAACCGAAGTTAGGCTTCTATATGATGATACAGGCCTTTACATTGGTGCTACTATGCTGGATGATAAACCCGACAGCCTGAGGATTGAACTAACAAGCAGGGACAATCTGGGCATGGCTGATCATTTTGGTTTTACTATTGACCCTTTTAACGATGGCCTTAATGCCTTTGGATTCTTTGTTACCACAAGAGGCGTTCAAATGGACATTAAAACAGATAAGGATGGCTTCGAGGACGTAAACTGGAATGCGGTCTGGAAAAGCGCTGTAAGTATAAATGATATGGGCTGGGCTGCCGAAATTCATATTCCCTGGTCAGCGCTCAGGTTTTCTAAAAACGAAGGTCAGGTTTGGGGAATCAATTTTTTCAGAAGCATCCAAAGGTTGCGTGAGCACACATCCTGGAATTTTATTGACAGTAAGATTCGGGGAGAGATCAACCAATCCGGCGAATTGACGGGACTGTACAACATAAGTCCTTCACTGCGTCTGAGCGCAACCCCTTACCTGTCAGCATATGCCGAAAATAACGGAAATGATAATTCCTGGAAAAATTATGCAAATTATGGAATGGATATTAAATGGGGCCTGAGCAGGAGCTTTACACTCGATATGACCCTTATTCCGGATTTCGGGCAGGTTGAATCTGACGCTACCATTTTTTCCCTGTCTCCTTTTGAGGTGTACTATGAAGAAAAAAGACCATTTTTTACCGAAGGCACCGAACTGTTTAGTAAAGGTAAAATATTCTACTCCAGAAGAATAGGTGCAAGACCATCAGGCTATTGGTCGGTTAAGTTTAATCCGGAAGTGGCAGAAATTATTGAAAACCCCGACAATACCCAGCTTATCAATGCCGTAAAACTATCGGGCAAAACAGCTTCGGGCCTCGGAGTAGGGGTTTTTAACGCTATGACAGCCAATACCTACGCCACAGTCCGCGATACGGCCGGAAACACCAAACAATTGCTCACAGAGCCATTTACAAACTTCAATATGGTTGTTGTTGACCAATCCTTTAAAAACAATTCATATTTAAGTGTTTACAACACTTCTGTCTATAAACCTGAGCCGGGTAGTGCTGCACTGGTAAGTGGTACAGATTTTAGGTTCAGAAACAAAAGCAACAAGTTTGAAGTCAGTGGAATTTTCAACCTGAGCCAGCATTATAATGCCCGCAGTACACCCGACTTTGGTTATAAGTCATATACAAAAGTCGGACGGGTGCGCGGAACTTTTCAATACGATGCCTGGTTAAATGTGGAAACCGATAACTACAATCCCAACGACATGGGATTTCTGATGAATAACAACGACTTTGCAACAGGGACAAATTTCCGCTACAACATCTTTGAGCCAAGAGGCAATATACTACGGATGCTCAACACACTCAGCACAAGGCTTGTGTACCTCTATAATCCGCGAAAATTCAGCGAATTCATCATAAGTGGCAGCAACTGGACAACCTTTAGAAACCACCTCACTGTTGGAGGCTTTTACTCAGTGAGGCCGGTTGAGTCAAACGACTATTTTGAAGCGCGTACGCCCGGCCGTGTATTTATCTGGCCTTCTAGTGTTTGGGTGACTCTTTGGTCCTCACCCGATTACCGCAAAAAATACCTCGTTGACCTAAGGTTAGGGGGATGGAAGACTTTTGGCGACAACCAAATTTCTATGAACGCAGAAATTGAGCCCCGATTGAGAATGAGCAACAAGTTCCTTCTGATACCGGAAGTTACGTTTAATTATGACGCCAATAGCAAGGGTTTTGTCCGCGATAGTATAGGATTTGCAAAAGAAAAACTAATCGTTTTTGGACGACGAAACATTACCAACCTTACTTCTTCCTTAAAAGCTGACTATATTTTCAATAAAAACACCTCAATGTCTTTCAGATTAAGGCATTACTGGATGTTGGTGGACTATCTGTCATTTTACACACTCAACCCAGCAGGCAGACTTGATCCGTCCGATTATCAACGGTTCGAAGATTTCAGCGTAAACGCATTCAACATTGACCTTGTGTTTAAATGGGACTTCGCCCCGGGGAGCGAACTGCTGCTGATCTGGAAAAACGCCCTGTTCCAAAACAATCGTAATGAAGAGTTAGTTATCAATTATTTCGATAACGTGAACAAAATGTTTGAGTCGCCAGTTCACAACAGCCTAAGCATTAAACTATTATATTACCTTGACTGGCAACAGCTGAGAAGACGCGAACATCGTCACTGATGCTTATCCTCAGACGATGGGTTCGTCAATGAAATTTGAGGTGGTCTGGCAAACGACTGAAGCGTAACGCATTCCCTGCTGAAGTAATTTAAGAATTAAATCCTCCGGGAACACTTCACAGAAGGAAGCACCTTTAAAGTGCTTTATCAAACCGGAAATCATTCCTGCATTGAAAGCATCGCCTGCACCGATAGTACTCACCACAGAGATTTCCGGTGCTTCCAAACGGTAGTTCCTGACGCCATCAAAAGCCTCAGCATGACTGCCTCCATGAGTGATCACCAGAAGCCTGTTTTGCTTTGGTTCAAGATTGCCCCATATCCTGGAAATATCATGGGTGCCAAATATCTGAACCATATCCTCATCCGAAGCCCTGACAATATCTGCCTGAGCCATAAACTGAAGTACACGGCTTCGTTTGCCATCGTTGGCAGAAAAATGATGCTGCCTGATGTTGGGATCATAAAAGACCAATGACCGGGCGACGTGGGCAGCTTCAAGAAGCGCATCTAATGTTGGCTGCAGAACCGGATCAAGCGAAGAAAACGATCCAAAAAGAAGAATGGTATCCCTGCCAGGCTGTGGCAAAGGGTTTGGAAACCTTACAGCCGGGTAATCTTTATCAAAAAAATATCTTGCATTTCCATGCACATCGAGGTTTGCCCGCGCTGATGCTGTCCTGTGCCCCGCATAAACAGAACAATAGCGAATTCCTATTCCATTGTCCTGAAGAAAATTTCTTAAAAAAAGGCCGTGATTGTCGCTGCCAAATTCACTTACCAGTTCTACCTCAATTCCAGACCTGGCGAGGGAAACAGATGTATTGAGCACCGAACCTCCCGGGTTTGCCCCGATAAAGACATCGCCACGGTACACAAGGTCAACAAGCGACTCGCCGAAAGCAATTACTCCGGGCATATCATATTTGCCTATTCAAGATAGGTATATCCGTACAGGCCAGAACGGTAATTCGACAGGAATTCCTTGCCTTCCTCGGCCGTGATTCGTCCTTGTTTAACGGAAGTCATTACCCAGGTTTCGACCGTACGGACGAGCTTTTTGGAATTGTATTGCACATAATCCAAAACCTCTGCAACAGTTTCACCATCAATAATCTGATCAATATAGTAACCTTTTTCATCCACTGAAACATGCACTGCATTGGTATCGCCAAAAAGATTATGCAAGTCGCCAAGTATTTCCTGATAAGCCCCAACAAGGAAAACACCGATATAATATGATTCGCGCGCCCTCATGCTGTGCACAGGGAGGTGGTGCGAAAAATTGCGAGTGCTGATGAAATTGTCAATTTTCCCGTCCGAATCACAGGTAATGTCCTGAATGGTTACTGTGCGGTCAGGTTTCTCGTCAAGCCTGTGGATGGGTATAATGGGAAAAATCTGGTCAATGGCCCATGAATCGGGCAGTGACTGAAACAAGGAGAAATTACAGAAGTATTTATCCGATAACAACTTAGGTAAATTAAGCAATTCTTCTGGTGGTCTTTTCATTTCGGAGGCCATCTGGTGAATTTCACGTGCTACTGACCAAAACAGGCGTTCAATGCGCGCCCTCGTTTGCAGATCAAGCATCCCGAGGCTGAACATATCGAGTGCCTCTTCACGGATTTGCTGGGCATCGTGCCAGGTTTCGAGCATCTTTGACTGGTTGAGCGATTCCCATGCATTATATAATTCATGGAGCAGTTCGTGGTCGTCTTCCTGCACTTCTTCGCCATCTTCCCAAACCGGGAGGCTGGCTGATTCGAGCACCTCAAAAACCAGTACCGAATGATGGGCTGTAAGCGATCGTCCGGATTCAGTAATGATGTTCGGGTGTGGCAATTCGTTTTTGTCACAGGCATCCACCATTGCGAATGTGGCATCGTTCACATATTCCTGAATGCTGTAGTTAACACTGCTGCCGCTGTTGGAAGAACGGGTTCCGTCGTAGTCAACTCCAAGTCCGCCACCTACATCCACAAAATCAATTTCAAAACCAAGTTTGCGTATCTGAACATAGAACTGGGCAGCTTCACGAAGTGCTATTTTAATCCGACGTATCTTATTTACCTGACTACCAATATGAAAATGCACCAAACGGAGGGTTTCCTGCATTTTGTTCTTCTCTAGAAAATCGAGTGCTTCAAGCAGCTCGCTCGAAGTTAGTCCAAATTTGCTGACATCACCGCCCGAATCTTCCCATTTTCCAGAACCTGAACTGGCAAGTTTCACCCTGATCCCAATCAGCGGCTTCACCCGTAAACGTTTGGCCACACGCGCAATCAGCTTAAGTTCGTTAAGTTTTTCAACCACAATAAAAATGGTTTTTCCCATTTTTTGCGCGAGCAGGGCCAGTTCGATATAACTTTCGTCTTTGTAGCCATTACAGATAATCAGCGAATCGCTATCCGTGTTAATGGCAATAACTGCGTGCAGTTCGGGCTTTGAACCCGCTTCGAGGCCTATGTTGAACTTTTTTCCGTGGCTCACGATCTCCTCAACAACCGGCCTCATCTGGTTCACCTTGATCGGGTAAACCGTAAAACTCTGACCCTTGAACCCATATTCTTCGGCCGCAATTTTAAAACAGGAACTCATTTGCTCAATGCGGCTGTCCAAAATATCTGGAAAACGCAGCAGAACCGGAACCGAAACATCGCGCAACTGTAACTCGTCTATCAGTTCCTTCAGGTCAACAGGCTGACAACCCCTGCGCGGGGTAACAACCACATTTCCTTTTTCGTTGATGGAAAAATAATTGATGCCCCAGCCGTTTATGTTGTATAACTCAGCAGAGTCTTCAATGCGCCATTTTCTCATAAGGCAGTTAAGAATAAATAATGAGTAAGATAAACATTCTCCTTCTTCAGGCAAGTAAGCTCCTGACTTCCGGTATGCAAAACTACAAAAAACATCAGACAGCCATGCAGCATGAAAATCATCAGTTTTTCAAACTAAACTAATTGACCCACAAATTCTTACGGTTTACTGCGAGCCTAAGCTTCATCCTAAGTGTTATCCATACTGTCAGGAAAATCGTTGTGATCCTGAAAACATTGGGCAATATTCCACCCAAAGCATTATCACTAACATCAAACAATGCCCATGAAAGATTCATAAATACATGCAGCAATACCGGTACCCAAAGATTATCGTCCCATTCAATGTATAGCCAGGCAAACCAAACTGCACCCATTGCTGTGACGATAAACACGCCTGCAACCTCGCTGGCAGTAGAACCCTGATACACATGCCCAAGTCCAAAAACCACCGCCCCGGCCAGCGAAGCCGGTATAAAGCCCCAGCGCGCCTTACGAAACAGCAATCCAAATAAAAATCCACGAAAGAGAACTTCCTCGAAAAAGCCAGCAAACAATGTCCCATTCAGCAGAATCCAAGCATCCAGTTCGGGTTGAATGATTCCGGTAAGTGCTGAGCCAATGAACATGGGCGAAACCGTAAACAACGCAAACAGCAGCGCTGCAGCGAACCCACCCTGAAGCCCAAGCTCACTGCCAAGGTTACGGAAACCATAACTGATACCTACAAAGACCATCACCGGAATCACCCACCAGGCATAGATGTAAGCCACACGCAACACACTGCCCGACAACTCCATTGGAACATAAGCATGCAGCAGTTTCCGGCCATATAATGAAATCATAAAAACCACCAGGATAAAGATACTTTCAAAGAGTTTTTGTTTTGTCATTGCAGCAAGGGTATAGCTTATGAAAACGCAAAGAAAATCAAAAAGTTTAAACTGAATGTGAACTACAATAATCCAGAGAAATAATTAAAAATTGCCTTAAACATCGAAAACAAATATATTCCTTGACTAAGACTTGTTGGCTCACTGCTTGTATCTTACGAATAACTTTGATTTGCAAGTGTTTACATCGGTGAAAGACCCAATTCTTCTATGTACTGATTGTATTTTGCTCTAGCTTAGAAAATTTCTTTATCCAGATCAGCCTATTGTTGGTTAACCAATTCTAAATCAATAATCTTCTATGCTCTATTCCTATCAATACTTTCATTTGATGTATAGCAATTTGATTCAGTTTTACAAGTCTTTCTTCCTGAGGATTTTTTTCGTTGATAAAAACCGCATTCAGATTTTCCAAATTTGACAAACAAATCAGCTCGTTGATGGTGGCATAATCCCTTATGTTTCCTTTTAGTTCGGGATTTGCTTCACGCCATTGTTTGGCAGTGATACCAAACAATGCCATATTCAATACATCTGCTTCATTGGCATAAACAATCGAAGTTTCTGCTGGTGTAAGTTCTTTAGGAACAAGGTTTTGCTTAATAGCATCGGTATGGATATGGTAATTGATTTTCGCCAGTTCCCGTTTTGCACTCCAACCCAATTGTTTTTGTTCTTCTTCTTTAAGACGCTGGAATTCTTTGATTAAATAGAACTTGAATTCAGCACTTAACCAAGAGGCAAATTCGAAGGCAATATCCCTATGGGCAAAGGTGCCTCCGTATCTTCCTGTTTTTGAAACTATTCCTTTGGCATTTGTAGTTTCAATCCATCTTTTTGGTGTTAATGTAAAACTGTTTGAACCCGAAATACTTTTAATTCCATCGAATTCGATGGAATTAAAATCAGGGTTATTGAAAATTTCCCAAAGCCCGATAAACTCAATGGTACTTCGGTTTCTCATCCAGTTTTGAAGTATGTAATCACTGCGTTCGGCATCCCGATATCGGGCAATATCGGTAAGGCTAATGTACTCATCCGCTTTTTGAGTATAGACCAGTATTTCTGTACCTTTTACATTCATTTTAAGATTCTTTGCCATCATTTACATTGTTAAAATCTATATAATGTGGTCAAATATTACCACTTTCCGATCTTATTGAGCTCTATTGGTTTACAATCAGGATTGCTTACCAAATCCAAGACAAGGTTATTTAGTATGAAATATTTCTTTATTCAAATGTACTTTAATTCGAATTGCTGCAAAAAATCTTGTGAACTTAAATGAATTAATTTGAAACAGCAATTATGTGTATGGTGGTTCAGCCGGAATGATGAATTATCTGAAATTAATTCTGCCTGCTATTTTCGTGGTGTTTATCTTTGCCCTTCAAACGATAAGCATGAAACTCATTGCCGACAGCGGCTCTACCAAAACCACATGGGCTTTGCTCGACAAGGGCAAAATCATATCGGTTTTCAATACCTCAGGGTTCAATCCTTATTACTTTGGCAGCAATGACATTAGCCTGATGCTTCAGAACGAATTCGCCGAATCGCTGCCTTTCGGCCTGATCAACGAGCTGGTGTATTATGGATCAGGCTGTTCCACTGAAGTTAACTGCATGACTGTTTCCGATGCACTTCAGGTATTCTTTCACAACGCGCAGATTACCATCCATCACGACATGCTGGGGGCAGCGCATGCCCTTTTGGGCCATTCGGCCGGAATTGCCTGTATCTTAGGCACAGGAAGCAACTCATGCCTTTATGACGGCCATAGGATCTTGTCGCAGGTTCCATCGCTGGGTTATCTGCTGGGTGACGAAGGAAGCGGCTATCATATTGGCCGGAAGTTGCTTGCAGCTATGTTGAATGGAACAGCACCGGCCGACATATCCAATTCATTTGCAGAACAATATAAGCTGAATCTTTCTGCTGTTCTACACCGGATCTATAAGGAAGAAAAACCCGGGCCATTTATTGCCTCTTTCGCTGAATTTGCAGCGCAACACATTGACCATCCCTGGTGCAACGCTCTTGTAACTTCTTGTTTTGATGATTTTATCAAGTTGATGCTGAGGCATTATGTTAATACTGACAAGCTTCCATTTTCTTTTACGGGGTCGGTGGCCTATCACTTCAGGGAGTTGCTTACAGGGCTGCTGCATTCAAAAGGCTTATCAACCGGACGTTTTCTTTCTTCCCCTATGGAAGGTTTGATTGAATACCACACTTCTTGGGTAAGCTAAAAGGAGTTATTATTAAATAGTTTGCATTGCAGAACGGACATAATTAATGATTCCCTGAACATCGCCCTGACCAAACCATTTGATTTCCTTGTTCTTCCTGAACCAGGTCATTTGCCTTTTGGCATAGCGGCGTGTGTTGGTTTTTATTTCTTCAATGGCCTCTTCAAGGCTGATCTTTTTGTCAAAATATCTGAACAACTCCTGATATCCAACTGTTTTTAAGGCATTTAATTTCGAGTAAGGATACAAGTTCCTGGCCTCTTCAACCAGTCCGGAAGCGATCATCGCCTCTGCCCTTAGGTTAATTCGGTTGATTAACTGAGTCCTGTCAGTTTCTATTCCTGCCCAGATCACCACAAAAGGTCTTGACAGGGGTTGTCGTTTGCGGTAAAATGAAAATGGTTTTCCGGTCTGCAGACAAACCTCGAGAGCGCGCTGCAAACGGCGTGGATTCTGAAGGTCAACCACCTTATAATATTCAGGGTCAAGTTGTTTCAGCATATGCTGCAAACCGGCAAGTCCTTTGGTTTTGAGTATCAGATCAACTTCCTGCCTGACTTTTGCGTCTGTTTCGGGTATGTTGTCGAGTCCGCGACAAACAGCATCGAGGTATAAGCCTGATCCTCCAGTGATAATGACAAGATTGTTTTTTTCGTGCAATTGATTGATTTTCAACAAAGCTTGTTTCTCAAAACCAGCCACATCCAAAGGATTATGTATGCTGAGATGCCTGACGAAATGATGGTTCACCAATGCCATCTGCTCCTCCCCGGGTGCAGCTGTGCCAATGTTCATTTCATGGTAAAACTGACGACTGTCGGCTGAGATAATCTCAGTACCAAAAAGCTGTGCGAGCCTGATTGCCATTTCCGTTTTTCCGGACGCCGTCGGCCCTGCAAGCGCCAGCAGATATTTCCTATTCATTTGATCCATAAGACTTAAATCGGCACTGGACCATTGGATTTGATCACTGGTGGCTGTTCAGGCTCTCTGACTATGGACAGGCCTAACTCCAATCCATGCTTTTTCATCAGCCCGTAGGCTTCATCAAAATTATTCCCGATAATTCCATCGAGGATAGCCTCGCGTATGGCGTTTTTGATCAGGCCCACTTCTTTGCCTGGTCTTAATCCAAAAACTTCCATGATAATCTCGCCGCTAACAGGTGGCTGCCAGTTTCTGATGCGGTCCTTTGCTTCGATCTCCTTGAGTTTTTCACGAACCAGCCTGAAATTATCCCGGTATTTTTTTACCTTATACTCATTCTTTGAGGTGATGTCGGCCTCACAAAGAGTCATCAAATCGTCAATATCATCACCAGCATCAAATAAAAGGCGGCGAATAGCCGAATCGGTGACCACTTCCTGGGCCAACACTATTGGCCTTAGGTGCAGCAGTACCATTTTCTGAACAAATTTCATCCGGTCGTTTTGCGGCAACCTGAGTTGTTTAAAAATTCGCGGAACCATCCTCGCACCCCTGAACTCATGCCCATGGAATGTCCAGCCCACCTCAGGATCATACTTCTTCGTAGGTGGCTTGGCAATGTCGTGCAAAATAGCTGACCACCGCAGCCAAAGGTCATCTGACATGCCTGCAAGGTTGTCCAGAACTTCAAGGGTATGGTAAAAATTGTCCTTATGCGACTTCCCATTAATGGATTCAACACCCTGCAGCGCAGCCATCTCAGGAAAGATCACATGCAACAGCCCTGTGTCGAACAACAACTTAAATCCCACTGAAGGCACATCGGCTAAAATGATTTTGTTAAGTTCGTCAGCAATCCGTTCAGCAGAAACGATCCTGATCCTGTTGCGGTTTCTCACAATGGCTTCATAAGAACTTTGTTCAATCCGGAAGCCTAATTGAGTAGCAAACCGCACAGCCCTCATCATCCTCAAGGGATCGTCAGAATAGGTTATGTCGGGGTCGAGCGGTGTACGTATAATTTTCAGTTCAAGGTCTCTCAAACCATTAAAGGGATCAAGCAACAGGCCAAAATCGTAGGTATTTAAACTGATTGCCAAAGCATTAATGGTAAAATCCCTTCTGTTCTGATCATCCTGAAGGCTTCCATCTTCAACTTCCGGTTTTCTGCTGAAAAGTTTATAGGATTCCTTTCTGGCGCCAACAAATTCGATGCTCCAACCTTTGTGCGAGATCATTGCAGTGCCAAACTGCCCGTAGTAGCGGGCCTCAGTGCCTTTTCCAAGCTTCATGGCAACATGCTTCGCCGCTTCCAAACCACTACCGATAACAACTATATCAATATCTTTCGACTTACGATGCAGCAAAAGGTCTCGAACAAACCCACCGATTACATAGGCATCCAAACCAAGGTCTGAACACACGGATGAAATTGTCCTGAACAAAAAATTATCCACATGTCTGCTCAAATCTTCCATGTTGCAAAAGTACAGCGAAATTGCCCCGAATGAAAACAGGGATTATGAAATGATAAACTACCTGACATTAACCTGTTTACAATTAACAGAGCACAAAATTAGGAATATGTTTACCGCAGGAAACCTCCGCTTAAAAGGCCATTCTTATAAACAATTGCTGTGTTTATCAGTAATCATCGGAACACAAAAGGGGTTGTCCGATTGCATGGCTTAATTATTGAATAGATAACTAATCTCTCATTTATAAAGATTAATCTACCAACTTGAGTTCTGTCCTGCGGTTCAGCGCCCTGCCTTCCTCCTGCAGATTATCTGCAATGGGAACCGAAGATCCATAACCCACAGCCTTAATCCTGAGTGGATTAATACCTTTGTTTATCAGATACTGTTTAACAGATCCTGCCCTTTCGAGCGAAAGCCTGATGTTGTGTTCCTCTGTACCGGTACTGTCCGTATGACCGCCTAATTCAATTCTGACCAACGGATGGTCGTTGAGGAAGTTGGTAAGCTTGTTGAGTTCGTCGAATGACTCCTTCCTGAGTTCTGACTTATCGTGGTCAAAAAACACATTGTTGAGCACCAGTGAGGTTCCGGATGAAACCGGCTGAAGCTTAATAGTCAACATATAAGGGTCAGTTTCGTCTTCATTTGCCAGGGCAAAATTATCAGAATAAAAAAGGTAACCCTTGTGCGTAACATGCAGGCCATAATCACGTCCCGAAGGCAGAGCCGCCAGAAAACTGCCATCTGGCAGACTACACCGGCCTTCAGCAACTGTTGAACCAGAGTCTAAATCAGTTAGAGTATAGGCTGCTTTGAGTTTAAGGCCGCTTTCAGCATCCATTACTGTTGCACGGACAAATGAAACGCTTTCGGGACGTATTGAAGGTGAAAGTTCAAATGAGTAAATATCATAACCTCCAAAGCCGCCTTCCCTGATTGCGGAAATAAAGGCATGGCGGCCAGGTGCATCAACCACAAGGTTTATTTCGTCTCCTGAAGTATTTATGGGATATCCCAGGTTTTCAACTGTTAACCAGCGTCCGGCAACATCCCTTCTGGCTACAAACAGATCGGCTCCACCAAGTCCGGGGTGTCCTGTGCTCGAAAAATAAAGGGTTTTTCCGTCGGGGTGCAGAAAAGGTGCCATTTCATTGCCAGTCGTATTTATGTTCGCGCCCAGATTCACCGGCATGCCCCAACGACCATCAGGTAGTCTGATGCTCATCCATAAATCTGATCCTCCGAATCCCCCTCCCCTGTTGCTGACGAAAATCATTTCATTGCCGTCGGACGAAAGTGTGGGCTGTGAGTCCCATTGAGGCGAGTTCACCCTATTGCCAAGACTTTCAGGCTCATCCCACTGGATTCCTGTCCATTCAGATTTATACAGATCGCAACTCCCAGCACCTCCCGGCCAGCCACAAGCCGAAAAATACAATGAACGGGCATCAGCCGTAAGCGTCATAGCCCCCATGAAATCAGTTACTGTCCAATTTGTCACCAGCTGGCTTGATGCTGTCCAGCCCGTTTGGTCATTCATGCTGAAGAAAAACCGTTCGGTAAGCACCGGACTGGCACCAAAAATACCGTCATCCAAAAATTTCCGGGTGAAATACAGCACTCCACCATCCAGCCTGACCGCGTTGACATATTCATCATCGTCCGAATTGATATTTGTTCCCAGATTTACAGGTTCAAATGCAACCGGATTCTCAGTCGCCCAAACACTAAACTCAGCACTACGTAACAAATTTTCAACCAACAACTTAAGTTCATTACTACCTTTATGGAGCCGCAGAAAAGTCTTCAAAGCACGCACAGATTCATGGTAGCGCTGCGAATGGTATAAGTGTCGTCCTAGAAGGTAATACACTGGCACAAAAAATACTGAATCAACAGAAATTGCTTTTTCGTAAGCGTTGATGGCCTGATTGCGTTTATTCATGTCTGAATAAGCATCTCCCATGAGCAGCCAGGCTTCCTTGAAACGTGGATCGGCCTGAGTGGCTTTACTCAGATATTTGACAGTCTTCAGATTGTCCCTGTCAATAAATGCTTTCTCAGCAGCCTTGTAGTGTTTCAGGGCTTTTCGGGACGCTGATCCCGGCTCATATTCAAAACGTTGTGCGGATAATTGCACGCAAAAGAGCAGAAATACGAGGAGCACAAAAAATTTCAGGGAATACGCATGTATTTGTGGCTTTGCAGACTTATCCTCCATTTGGGATTGTTCATTACATATTCTGTAAGCCATGACATTATCTTTTCTGATACACTCCATTCTGGTTGCAAATATAACAGGCATTCCGGAGAAACATAAGCTGCGTTTTTTTCGGCCCATTCAATATCTGCCTCTTTTTCAACAACCACCTTGAGTTCATGGGCTTTCGCATATATCTCGGGTCTGGGCGGCGCGAATTTTTTTGGCGACAAACAAATCCAGTCCCAGCTGCCTGTAAGCGGATGGGCACCGGAGGTTTCTACCATTGTTTTGATTCCGTTTTCCTTAAGCTTCGAAGTAAAATAATCCAAAGGATACATGGAAGGTTCACCTCCGGTGACAACCACAGTTTGCGCCGGGGTGGAGGCAGCCCTCTCGGCTATGTCATCGGCCGAAACAGGCGGAAACAGACGTGCATCCCATGAAGGTTTGGTGTCGCACCAGTGACAGCCGACATCGCAGCCGCCAATCCTGATGAAGTATGCAGCAGACCCCATATTAAACCCCTCACCCTGAATGGTATAGAACTCTTCCATTAATGGAAGCATTCTGCCGCCCTTCAATAAATCATCTGATTTTTTATTGTTATTCATTTTTTGAATGCACGTGTCATGTGTTTTCGGCCACTTATCAGCAATACTATAATTTCATCTCCGGGAATATCAATTCCTTGTAGCGAAACCTCATAATCCTTGTTCCTGTTAAGGATCAGAACTGAACGGTGCAGAAGTCTGCCTTGAGGATCGCTGATGTCGAGGCGCATTTCCCGTTTAACCTGCGAACGAACCACCAAACTACCCCATCCTCCATCGGGGGCCGGAAGCATATTTACATCCGTTCTGGCTAATTCTCTTCGTTTGGAATTCTGCGTTACGGAGTCGGTCCAGGGTGATGAATCAAAGCTAAAAACCCTGGCACTGAATGTGGGGCTTCTCTCAGCAGAGATCAAATAATGCTTGTCGCCTAAATGACACACAGCTTCTGTTTGAGTGGTCACCAGATTCACCAGGTCAATACGCCTCTTATTGCCTGAAAAGAAATTATCCTCTTCAAAATCATTGAATATCCAAAGAAAAGGTGTCCAAACTTTTTGAACATATCCGATAAGGATCAATTCATTGTCGTCCATATTCAGAGAAGCCCCGGTTACAAGTCCGCCAGAATGGAATTCAGTAATTAGTTCAGCTGCATGGTTTCCCGGCGTTGCGGGTAAACGATACAACTGAGTGTTCTGTTGCCCCCTGTCCTTGGTAAACAGGTAGAGTGAACCATTAAAGGAAATAAATGCTTCGCAATCAAAACTATGTGTTTTACTTTTTTTGAAATCATTTTGTTCAGGGTAGTAAAACTTTATTTTTTCAGCCTGAGCTTTGGCATTGCCCTCTTTGGGCAGGGCATCAAGGCTTATCCGGTAAATCACAAGATCGCGCCGGGTTCCTGAGTTGTTTCCAAAGTCCCCAATGTACAGATACTCCTCATCCGAGGTGATTTCTTCCCAGTCAACAGCTGTGGCATTGGACAAAGTTAATCTGGCAACAACCTGAGCCGAAGAGGTATCAAGAGCATACAGCACAGGGCCATCACCACTGTCGTTGTGCGTCCATAGATTTCCGTTGTGAAACACAAGTCCTGAAGTTTCGCTGACCTCGGCAGGAAGCTCAAAAGCAAATGGCGGACTATGGACAATCGGCATATAGCGGCACGACCCGTCATTAACCTCAGCGCTGACGTCAAAATTCACTGCAAGCGGATCAGTGCAACCCATTTGCTGACCAAAGCCTTCTGACAACAATCTGCCCAGGAGAAAAAACAAAATGAAAATCCTCATCACAAGTCAGTGTAAATCGCTTTGCGGCAGGCCAGCATAGTGTTATACAACAACGAAACTATAGTCATTGGCCCAACACCTCCGGGAACTGGCGTTATGGCGGAAGCTTTTTCCGAAACAGCTTCAAAATCAACATCTCCTACAATTCGATAGCCTTTGGCCTGGCTCATATCCGTCAACCTGTGGATGCCCACATCCACTACCACTACTCCTTCTTTAACCATGTCGGCCTTAACAAATCCAGGAATACCTATGGCAGCAACCAAAATATCTGCCTGACGGGTAATCTCTTCAAGATTGTTGGTTTTGCTGTGGCATAATGTAACTGTTGCGTTGGCTCCGGAGCCCTTACGCGACAGCAAAATACTTACCGGAGTTCCAACAATGTTTGACCGGCCTAAAACCACAACATGCCTGCCTTCGACATTGATATTGCTTCTTTTAAGCAATTCAACTATGCCAAAGGGTGTGGCAGGAAGGTAGGCGGGTAAACCCAGCGTCATGCGGCCCACATTGCGTGGGTGAAACCCATCAACATCTTTTGCAGGGCTGATTGCCTCTGTAATTTTATCGGCATTCACATGTGCAGGCAAGGGTAACTGAACAATAAAACCATCAACCTCAGGATCATGATTTAAAAAATCAATAACCTCAAGTAGTTCTTTTTCGGTTGTGGTTTGAGGCAGCCTGTAAATTGTGGACGTGATGCCTGATTCATGACAAGCTTTTTCTTTGGAGGCCACATAGGTCATGCTGGCCGGATCTTCGCCAACAATTACCGCTGCCAGATGGGGTGCTTTAATGTCGGCATCAATCATGGCGGCCACTTCAGTGGCAATCTCCTTTTTTATGTCAGCTGCAATAGCCTTACCATCAATTATTGTGCTCATGTATCGTGATCTCTTTGTTTACCGCCTGTTTTTCATTTGGTTCATCATCTGCATCATCTTGCGCGGTCCGCCACCGGTCATCATTTTCATCATTTTGGAAGTTTCCTCAAACTGTTTGATGAGCTGATTTACTTCAACAATGTCGGTTCCGCTTCCTGTTGCAATTCTTTTTCTGCGGCTGCCATTGAGCAGTTTGGGATTCTCGCGCTCAGCCGGGGTCATCGAATAAATGATGGCTTCGATACTTTTAAAGGCATCATCATCAATGTCAGTATTTTTGAGGGCTTTTCCCATTCCGGGAATCATTCCGGCCAGATCCTTGATGTTGCCCATTTTTTTGATCTGGTTGATTTGTTTCAGAAAGTCGTTGAAATTGAACTCATTCTTTTGGAGCTTGCGCTGAAGCTTCTTGGCTTCCTCAGCATCGAACTGCTCCTGGGCTTTTTCAACCAGCGAAACGATGTCGCCCATTCCAAGGATGCGGTCGGCCATACGTTTGGGGTAGAATACGTCGAGGGCATCTGGTTTTTCGCCTATTCCCACAAATTTTATGGGTTTGTTCACAACCGAGCGGATGGTAAGCGCAGCACCACCTCGTGTATCACCATCAAGTTTGGTGAGAACTACTCCATCGAAATTGAGCTTGTCGTTGAAGGCCTTGGCTGTGTTCACAGCATCCTGTCCGGTCATTGAATCTACCACAAAAAGTGTTTCGTGGGGGTCTACGGCAGATTTGATGGCGGCAATTTCGTTCATCATCATCTCGTCAATTGCCAGGCGGCCTGCTGTGTCGATGATAACCACATTGCGTGCATTCTCACGGGCATACCTGATGGCATTGCGGGCTATTGAAACGGGATCCTTGCTGTTTTCCTCCGTATAAACCTCTACTTCAACTTGCTCGCCAAGCACTTTCAACTGGTTGATTGCTGCCGGACGATAAACGTCGCAGGCCACCAACAAAGGCTGACGGCCTTTCTTTCGTTTGATGTAACTGGCTAATTTGGCCGAAAATGTTGTTTTACCCGACCCCTGAAGTCCGGCAATCAGTATAATAGCTGGATTACTCTTCAGATTGATGTCTT
>Ga0351858_1060_pt1 | contig 21089 bp, 13 predicted proteins | sample BONcelFGM3001D10_FD_206797 | JGI IMG/M metagenome (GOLD analysis project Ga0351858, IMG submission 206797) | Enriched cells from coal bed in the Powder River Basin, Montana, United States - BONCAT cells FGM rep2 HSBNCT.FGM.300.1.D10 ... | reverse complement strand
ACCGCAAAGATACTTTCCATGCTGGGCATCGCAGCCACCTGCAGGGGGTCAGTCATCGAGTTGTTTTCCATATCACTTGATGTAAAATTCGGTTGCAACGGACTGGAGGCGGTCATGATCTATTCGGTAGCCGTCATCGCCTTTCCCGCTTCCTGGAAGAAAAAACTCATCGGCATTGTAGCGGGCTTTGCCGTGATCCAGATCGTGAATATTCTGAGGATTGTTGGGCTGGCCTATTCCGGAATCCATGCCAGAGATCTTTTTGAATATATCCATATCTACCTTGCTCAGGGGATGATGATCGCCATTTCTCTCGGTGTTTTCTTCATCTACCTGAATTATGCCAAATCCACGGGAACAGTTGATTCACAAATCACTCATCCTTAAAACGGTGGTTATTTTTCTGGCAGCCTATCTGATCTCTTTGATCCTCTGGATACAGATCAAGGATACTTATGGCTATGGTATCACTGCCACGGCATCCATGCTTGTTGCTGAAGTGAAAAATGCCAAAGTTGAAGAAATCCGGCAGGAAAAAGATGCTGTTATTACCAGTTTCAGCCGATGGATGCGACAAGGAGATATGCTCGTCGAATTGGCCTGCAAGACCTCTTCCTATACGTTTAATGTGCCTTTGACTTTTTCAATCATGGCGTCTCTTTGCCTTTTTATCACCCGAAGACGCCGGGCCTGTGCAGAGGCTGCCCTGCTGCTTGTCGCTGTTCATTTTATCTACGTGTTTTCCATGGGTGCGGAACACCTGACGGTGATATACATGGGCAAGGGCATCGAAGCCGTCAGCCGGCTCAAGCTGTTTCTCTATCAATTTCTCTGGGGATTTACCGATAACATGCTGATACGCTGTGAACCGTTTCTCATTGGATTTTATATGTATATCCGTTTCAGGAAACCAATTCCGGTTAAGAGTCAGCATCGGTGAAGCGTATGGCTTTTCTCATCCATCAGACACTGAATCTGTATGACCCTATCCGGTCAAGAGCGTTGCTTTGTGTCCAAATTTGTTTGACTTCTTAACGCTTTTCTCAAAAACGCATTCAGTGAGAATGGCTGGCAATAAAATACTTGACATTTTACAACTATTCGATATTATAAATAATATTTTTTTGTTAAAATTTGCAGACAGCATTCACGATAAACAGCAGGATTCGAAAAAAGGGAGGATTGGAAATGTTAGGGATAAAAAATATTTTTAAGCGTATGATGCACTTGAGTCTTATGATAAGTGTTGGATTCGTTGCGCTTCTTTATGGGGCGTCTCCATCATTAGCCGCAATATCACTGGGTACGGCGGAAAGCTTTGGGGTCCTGGGCGGCTCGACTGTGACCAATACGGGCGCGAGTGTCATCAGTGGAAACGTTGGTGTCAGTCCAGGTAGCGCAGTCACCGGCTTTCCTCCAGGAACCGTGACTGATGGAACAATACACCTGGCTGATGCGGTTGCAGCTCAGGCTCAGGTTGATCTCACCACGGCGTACAATGCGATTCTCGCCACGCCGACCCTGATCGATTTGACGGGTACGGATCTGGGTGGACTCACGCTTCCGCCTGGCGTTTACGGTTTTGATACGTCGGCTCAGTTGACGGGAACACTCACCCTCGACGCCCTGGGAAACCCCAATGCGGTCTTCATCTTCAAGATAGGAAGCACGCTCACGACAGCAAGCGGTTCGTCTGTTATCGTGATCAATAGCGGTTCAGACTGCAACGTGTTCTGGCAGGTCGGCAGCTCCGCGACGCTTGGCACAGGCACTGACTTTGCGGGAAACATTCTGGCGCTTCATAGCATCACCCTGACTACTGGTGCAAATGTGTCTGGTCGAGTTCTGGCACGGAATGGTGCCGTAACACTGGATGGCAGCCACGTCGCCGTGTGCCCCCCCGCCCCGATCATCTGCCCTATCATCACGCTGAGCCCAACTACACTGCCAGCCGGTGAGGTCGCGATTCCCTACAGCCAGGTGGTCACCGCGTCGGGCAGCAATGCCCAGCCGTACACATACGCCGTCTCGAGTGGGGCACTGCCGACCGGATTGTCACTCAATACCGGAACGGGCGCCATAACAGGGGAGCCAACAACAGCCGGTACCTTCGATTTCACAATCACAGCCATCGACATGAACGGTTGCCCCGGCAGCAGGCTATACGCCATCGTGATTGCGGCGCCCGGTTGCCCCGTCATCACTCTAAGTCCGATTACGCTGCCAAGCGGCCTCATCGGGACAGCCTACAATCAGACGATCGTGGCAAGCGGTGGCACGGGTACATATACGTACTTGGTTACCGGCACACTTCCCAACAATCTATCACTAAATCCCAACACGGGCGATATCGCGGGAACGCCGAATGCATCCGGCATATTCAATTTCACGATCACAGCCACTGACGGAAACAACTGTATTGGCAGCCGGGCTTACACGATTGTGATTGGAACCTGCCCCATCATCACGCTGAGCCCGGACACACTGCCGAATGGTGCTATCGGGATTCCCTATAACCAGACGGTTTCAGCCAGTGGCGGCACCGTGTCCTATACGTATTCAGTCGCTGGCACGCTGCCCACCGGCCTGTCACTTAATACCTCAACGGGCGCTATCACGGGAAAACCCACGGCCACCGGTGTATTCAGTTTTGTCATCACGGCCACGGACAGTAACGACTGCACGGGTTTGAAGGGCTACACAATGACGATTGCCGCCGTGGCAGCCGTCACGGATGTCCCCACGCTTTCCGAGTGGGGCATGATCATCTTCATGGCGCTCGGGGGGCTGATGTCCGTTTATTATCTGAGGAGACGCAGAATGTAACAGCTTGAAGTGGTTTTCAAGAAAGATGTGTGAAGGGCGAGGGATTTTCTCTCGCCCTTTTTTTATCCCGCGTATTTCGACGAAGATTGTTCGAAAGTCAGCCCAGCCCGCCCATCTTCATTTTCCCGGACTCCCGGCTATAAAATTCAAGAGATCAATAAAGGTCATATATGATCACAGGGTAAATGTGACCTTTTTTATAGGGTTGTTAATAACGCCATAAACCACTTTTTTAATAAAATATTGATAAAAATCAAAATGATGGGTGATCTGATGTTGAATGTCGGATGTCTGGCACAAAAATTGAACTAATAGAACTATAGCTTTTAAGGGATGTCGAATTTGTTAAAATACCGTTTTCCCGTCATTGCGGCGAAAGCCGCAATCCAGATCGTTATATTCTGGATGCCGGATCAAGTCCGGCATGACGATATTCGAGATTTTATCTGAAATCAGAGATTCTTTATTCATAAACAGTATTTCAGTATTTTTAACATCCCTAAGATAATGATTTTGGGCCTTGATCATCATTTCGGCCATATCGCTATCATCCCCCACCATGGCCCTCCCCCGCTGGGAGAAGAAATTGTAAAAGGAGATTTTTATCGTGACACGCCCAACCCCAGCCATTCTCACAAAGATGTTTCAGTTGCGGGAGCATCTCCGCGGGAATACTTTCACGCAAATGAGAGCCGGCGACGAAACGCCGCTGCGGGCGGAGTTGTTCAGCTCCTATCAGATGGAGGAGCACGGCAAAACGCTTGCCGGCTTGCACATCTTGAGCGAGGATCATGTTCCGGAGCGGTTGTTGTCGAGGCTTGCCGAGAACGAAAGTGTCCTCATAGAAGTCCGCGATCTGGTGATAAAGGTTGTGGAGACCAATCTCAGAATCACGCCGGCAGGGGAATGGCTGCTCGACAACTTCTACCTGATCGAGGAACAGATCCGAGCGGCGAAACGGCTTCTGCCAAAAGGCTACGCCAGGGAACTTCCCCGCCTGAAAAATGATCCATCAAAGGGACTCCCCCGTGTTTACAGCATTGCGCTGGAGGTGATTTCCCATGGCGATGGCCGGGTGGATCCCGAAAGACTCAGCAGCTTTGTTGCCGCTTATCAGACGGTTACGCTGTTGCGGCTGGGCGAATTATGGGCGATTCCCATCATGCTGCGCCTGGCATTGATCGAGAATCTTCGGCGGGTTGCAGCGCGGATTGCCATTGACAGGATCAACAGGGACCGTGCTGATTATTGGGCGGACAAGTTTTCAGAGACAGCGGAAAAGGACCCGAAGAGCCTGATCCTCACGATTGCCGATATGGCACGATCAAACCCACCCATGGTCAGTTCCTTTGTTGCGGAGCTTGCCCGTCGCCTCCAGGGACAGGGCGCGGCGCTGGCACTGCCCCTAACCTGGATCGAGCAACAACTCTCAGAGTCCTTTTTGACCATCGGCCAAATGGTTCAAACGGAGAATCAGCAGCAAGCGGCGGATCAGCTTTCCATCAGCAACAGCATCGGCAGTCTGCGCTTTCTGAACGCCATGGACTGGCGCCAATTCGTAGACACCATGAGCGCCGTTGAACAAACCCTGCGGGAAGATCCTGCCGGAATCTATGACAGGATGGATTTTACCACCCGTGATCAATACCGTCACATCGTGGAGGCGGTCGCCAAGAAGAGCAAACTCTCCGAAAATGAAGTGGCCCGTGAAGCAATCGGGCTGGCCCGGCAAAGCGTTGCCGTAGGGAAAGAAAAAGGATGCGGGGTACAGGTATCAGGGGACAGGTCAACCGTCCTATCCCCTGATACCTGCACCCTGTCCCCTGTCCCCTGTCCCCTGTCCCCTGATACCTGCACCCTGTCCCCTGATAGTAGCGATAACCGGACAACCCACGTTGGATTCTATCTGATCGATAAGGGATTGGCGCAGCTCAAAGAGCGTGCGAAATTCAGGTCAAGCGTCATGGACAGGCTTCGAAGAACCGGTCGCCGGTTTCCGTTGCTGTTGTATCTGGGATCAATTCTTCTTTTAACCGCACTATTTGCCGCCGGTCTGCTGCAAAAGACCCGTTCAGATGGCATGGACGGCCCGTTGCTCTGGTTTGTCGCAGCGCTCTTTCTTCTTGGCGTAAGCGAGCTTGCCATCGCGTTGGTCAATCTTTTTGCAACACGTCTTGCCACACCACATCCGCTGCCACGAATGGATTTTTCCAAAGGTATCCCTCCCGAATCGTCCACGCTGGTCGTGGTCCCCACCATGCTGACCCATGCAGAACATGTTGAGCATCTTCTGGATGCTCTGGAAATTCGGTTTCTGGCAAACCGGGACGAAAATCTGCGATTTGGCCTGCTGACCGACCTTGTGGACGCCCCGGAGGAAAAACGTCCCGAAGATGAAGCGCTGGTGTTGCAGGCCCGGCAAGGAATAGAATCGTTAAACGGGAAATACAGGGGGAAAGGAGAACCCTTCTTTCTTTTTCATCGCGCCCGCCAATGGAATCCGCAGGAACGGATCTGGATGGGTTACGAGAGAAAGCGTGGAAAGCTTGCGGAACTGAATCTGCTTCTCCGTGGCGGTTCCGGGAGCGGTTTTTCGCTCATTGTCGGAAATACCGAAGGATTGTCGAAGATAAAGTATGTGATCACCCTGGACACGGATACAGAGCTACCGCGTGATTCGGCATGGCCGCTCGTGGGGGCGATGGCCCACCCCCTCAATCATCCGCTCTATGATGCGGGCAGGGGGCGAATCGTGTCCGGATACGGCATCCTGCAGCCGCGGGTGGCTGTAAGCCTGCCAAGCACAAATCGGTCCCGGTATGCCCTCATGTGCGGGAGTGATGCCGGCATCGATCCCTACACCCGGGTTGTCTCCGATCTGTATCAGGACCTCTTCGGCGAAGGCTCATTTATCGGCAAGGGCATTTATGATGTTGAAGCCTTTGAGCAGGTGCTTAAGGCGCGTTTTCCCGAGAACCTGATACTCAGCCACGATCTGATTGAAGGATGCTATGCACGGTCCGGGCTGATCAGCGATGTGCAGTTTTACGAAGCGTATCCATCGCGCTACAGCGCAGACGTTAGCCGCCGTCTCCGCTGGATACGCGGGGATTGGCAGATCCTGCGTTGGCTCTTCCCGCGGGTTCCCGGTCTCAACGGATCCAACCGGAAGAATCCGATCTCCGCCTTGTCACGCTGGAAGATATTTGACAACCTCCGGCGCAGCCTGGCGCCCCTGGCCCTAAGCCTTCTTCTCCTGCTTGGCTGGACCATACTGTCGTCTCCCTGGTTATGCACCGCGGCGGTCATCGGTATCGTGCTGATTCCTTCTTTGATCATCTCCCTCATGGGCTTCCTCAAAAAGCCCGGCGACGCACTGATGAGCCAGCACCTCACCGGCGCAGCCCGCTCCACCGGAAAATGTCTTGGCCGAGCCGTTTTTACGCTCCTCTGTCTGCCCTATGAGGCATTTTCCAACAGCGCTGCCATTCTGCATACCCTGTGGCTCATGATGATTTCAGGCAAAGGTCTTCTCAAATGGAATCCGCCGGGTGAAATCCATCGCACAAGCCGGACAGACCTTGCCGGGTCCTTCCGGAGCATGTGGATTGCACCGGTCATTGCCGTGGCCGGCGTGAGCTATCTTGTCATTGCGCGGCCGGCAGCCCTGTTTGTCGCCCTGCCAATCCTGAGCCTCTGGTTTGTCTCTCCTCTGGTCGTCTGGTGGATCAGCGCGCCCCTGATCCGCCGGAGCGCACAACTGGCCGAGGAACAGATTATTTTTTTGAGAAAGCTTTCCCGGAGGACCTGGTCTTTTTTCGAGACCTTCGTCGGTCCCGACGATCATTGGTTGCCTCCGGATAATTATCAGGAAGCGCCACTTGCGGTGGTGGCTCACCGCACATCCCCAACCAACATGGGGCTATCGCTTCTCTCGGATCTGTCAGCCTGCGACTTCGGCTACATTTCCGTCGGCCGTTTCATGGAACGCACAACCGGGACCCTTCAAACCATGGAGGCGCTGGAGCGGTACCGTGGCCATTTCTATAACTGGTACGACACCCAATCCCTCAAGCCGCTGCTGCCCATGTATGTTTCGTCGGTAGACAGCGGGAACCTGGCCGCCAGTCTTCTGACCCTGCGGGCGGGATTGCTTGCGCTGCCTGACGAGAAACTGCCGGGAAGACGCCTGCTTGACGGTCTTGACGACACCGCCATGATTCTTGTGGATGTTGCCGGAGAGCGCATGCCTGCGGAGTTCGCCCGATTCACAACAGATATGGCGTCAATGAGATCTGCCGAATCGGACGGGACCATTTGGGCGATGAGACAGGGTCTTGATCGGCTGACGATGTCCGCCAACGAGATGAACCGCAGCTTTGCGGGTACCCCTGGAAGCGAGGCTGCGTGGTGGGCGCGGGCTCTTGCGGAACAGTGCCGGGCTGCCGTTGATGAGTTGACCGCGTTTGTGCCGTGGGCAGGTCCGCAGCTTCCGGAGCAGACCCTTGATGAATTCCCGGGTCTCGGGCAGATCCCGACGCTGCGCCAGTTGGCCTGCCTCGATGCTGACGCGCTGCCCCTCATCGGAGAAAAGAGGCGGTTGTGTCTGACACCCAAGGGGAAACACCAGCTTGACAACCTGAGAGGGCTTAAGCAGTTGGATAAACTTGGCGGGCTCGTCATGTCGTCAAGCCGCCGTGCGCGGGAAAGAATTGCCCTTCTCGAAGACCTTGCGCGCCGCGCCGGGAAACTGGCCAATGACATGGAATATGCTTTTCTGTACGAGAGGGCGCGCCATCTTCTGTCCATCGGTTACAATGTCAGTGAAGGCCGGCGGGACGAAAGTTACTATGACCTGCTGGCTTCGGAAGCCAGGCTTTCCAGTTTTGTGGCCATTGCACAGGGACAACTCCCGCAGGAAAGCTGGTTTGCCCTGGGGCGTCTGCTCACCACTGCGGGGGGAGAAGCGATTCTCCTTTCCTGGAGCGGTTCCATGTTTGAATATCTGATGCCACTGTTGATGATGCCGACCTATCAACAGACGCTTCTTGATCAGACCTGCAAGGCGGCTGTGGCCCGGCAGATTGAATATGGAAAAAAACGCGGCGTGCCCTGGGGGATTTCGGAATCGGGTTACAACATGATCGACAGCCATCTCAACTACCAGTATAAAGCCTTCGGCGTACCGGGTCTGGGTCTCAAACGCGGGCTGGCCGCAGAACTGGTCATTGCGCCCTATGCCTCGGCGTTGGCGCTCATGGTGGCGCCTGAGGCGGCCTGCCGGAATCTTGAAGATTTGGCCGCTCAAGGTTTTCAGGGAAAGTACGGTTTTTATGAAGCCATCGACTACACGCCGACCCATCTGCCCCGCGGCCAGTCAAGCGCCGTGGTGCGATCCTTCATGGCCCACCACCAGGGGATGAGTTTTCTATCCCTTGCCTGTCTGCTGCTTGACCACCCCATGCAGAAACGGTTCGAGTCGGATCCCATGTTTCAGGCCACCGTGCTTTTGCTTCAGGAACGGCTGCCGAAGGCCACGGCCTTTTATTCGGCGACGCTCTCCGAGGTGCATAAGGCGTCACGCCCCCTGGAGGAGAAGCCGATCCGTGTCTTTACGACGCCGGATACGCCGGTACCGGAGGTGCAGCTTTTGTCCAACGGAAGATATCATGTCATGCTCACCAACGCAGGGGGGGGGTTACAGCCGATGGAACGATATGGCCGTGACGCGCTGGCGTGAAGACAGCACATGCGACAATTGGGGCGCATTCTGCTATATCCGTGACATTTCAAGCGGCGTGTTCTGGTCAACCGCGTACCAGCCGACACGTAAGGCATCCAAACGGTACGAAGCCATCTTCTCCGAAGGCCGGGCAGAGTTCCGCCGCCGGGACGAAGACTTCGACACCCATACAGAGATCGCTGTTTCGCCAGAGGATGATATCGAGCTGCGCCGGATCACCATTACCAACCGATCCAAGTCGCGCAGAACCATTGACGTTACCAGTTACGCGGAAGTCGTCCTGGCATCGCCGGCTGCGGACGCGCTCCATCCGGCTTTCAGCAACCTCTTCGTTCAAACCGAGATCCTCAGGAACCAGGATGCGATCCTGGCAACCCGCAGACCCCGTTCCCGTGACGAGCAGCCGCCCTGGATGTTTCACGCCATGTCGGTTCACGGTGCAGACACGGGCGAGATGTCCTATGAGACCGACCGGTTGCAGTTTATCGGCCGGGGGAACACGCTGGCTGCCCCCGCAGCCATGCGCAACCTGTCTCCGCTGTCCGGGAGTGAAGGACCGGTACTGGATCCGATCGTGGCCATCCGATGCCAGATCGCCATCGAGCCGGGCGCTTCGGCCACAGTCAATGTCATCACCGGCGCCGGCGAAACCCGCGATGTCTGTGCGGGTCTGGTGGGAAAATATCAGGACCGGTATTTCGCCGACCGCGTCTTTGAGCTGGCATGGACACACAGCCAGGTGCTCCTGCAACAAATCAATGCGACGGAAGCCGACGCACAACTCTACGGGCGACTGGCAGCCTCCGTTCTCTACGCCAATGCCGCGCTTCGCGCCGGTTCCAGCCTTCTCTTGAAGAACCTCCGGGGTCAATCCGGCCTCTGGGGCTACTCCATCTCCGGCGATCTGCCGATCGTGCTGCTCCGGATTGAAGATCAGGCGAATATCGCGCTGGTGCGCCAGCTCATCCAGGCCCATGCATACTGGCGCCTCAAGGGACTGGCCGTCGATCTGGTGATCTGGAACGAAGATCATGCCGGCTACCGGCAGGTTCTGCACGACCAGATCATGGGGCTCATTGCCGCCGGCGTTGCGGTCAACCTGGCGGATCGGCCCGGCGGTATTTTCGTCAGGCATGCCGAGCAGATATCCGAGGAAGACCACATCCTCTTTCAGGCGGTGGCCCGGGCCGTAATCAGTGACAGCCATGGGACACTTGCGGAACAAATGGATCGCCACGGCCCTGTGGGGCCGATAATCCCGGCGCTTTCGCCGACCCGCACGTCCCGGCCCCTCCCGCCTGCGGTCGGGGTCATGCCCCGTGAGGATCTGATGTTCTTTAACGGAACCGGCGGTTTTACAGCCGATGGCCGTGAATATGTCATTTCAACCGGCGGCGGGAAGGTGACACCGGCGCCGTGGGTCAATGTGCTGGCCAATCCTTTCTTTGGCGCCATTGTCTCTGAAAACGGACCGGTTTATACGTGGAGCGAGAACGCCCACGAATTCCGTCTCACCCCCTGGCACAATGATCCGGTCAGCGATCCCGGCGGAGAGGCCTTTTACCTCCGTGACGAGGAGCGCGGCCATTTCTGGTCCCCCATGCCGCATCCCGCCAGGGGCGCCACGCCCTACGTCACCCGGCACGGATTCGGCTACACCGTGTTTGAGCACACGGAGCGGGGCATCCGCACCGAGGCATGGGTGTACGTGGCCACGGACGCGCCAGTCAAGTTTACGGTCTTCAGGGTGCACAACCAATCCGGCCGTCCGCGGCGCCTCTCCATGAGCGGGTATGCGGAGTGGGTGCTGGGGGATGTGCGGCCCAAGACAGTGATGCACGTTGTCACCGAAATCGACCCTCAAACCGGCGCCCTCCTGGCGCATAATCCGTACAACGCCGAATTCGGAAACCGGGTTGCTTTCTTTAACGTGGATCATGCCACCCGGACGGTAAGCGCTGACCGGACCGAGTTTTTGGGCCGCAATGGCACACTCGCCTGCCCTGCAGCCATGACCCGGTCACGTCTTTCCGGCAGGATGGGGGCTGCGCTCGATCCCTGTGCAGCCATTCATGTGGCCTTTGATCTCGATAACGGGGAGGAGCGGGAGATTGTTTTCACCCTTGGTGCCGGGCGGGATGCCGATGATGCCGCAAGTCTGGCGCGCCGCTTCCGCGATTCCGGTGCGGCGCGGAAAGCTCTGGAAGCGGTATGGGACTACTGGCGTCACACGCTTGGTGCCGTCCAGGTGGAAACGCCCGACCCATCCGTCAACCTTCTTGCCAATGGATGGCTCCTGTACCAGACGATCGCCTGTCGTCTTTGGGGACGGAGCGGCTATTACCAGTCCGGGGGCGCCTTCGGTTTCCGGGACCAGTTACAGGACACGATGGGCCTCATTCACGCCGAACCGCGCCTGGTGCGGGAGCATCTGCTTCTCTGCGCGGGTCGCCAGTTCCCCGAAGGAGATGTTCAGCATTGGTGGCACCCGCCCACGGGCAGAGGTGTGCGCACCCGTTGTTCCGATGATTTTCTCTGGCTTCCGCTGGCAACGAGCCGCTACGTTCAAAGTACCGGCGATACGGGGGTACTGGACGAATCGATTCACTTCATCAAGGGCCGCCTGGTCAACCCCGATGAGGATTCCTACTATGAACTTCCGGTCCGATCCGGTGAAAAAGCCAGCCTGTATGATCATTGCGTGCGGGCCATCCAAAGAGGTCTGATGGTCGGCGAACACGGCCTTCCCCTCATCGGCACTGGCGACTGGAACGATGGAATGGACCTGGTGGGCCATGAAGGCAAGGGCGAGAGCGTTTGGCTGGCGTTCTTTCAGTGTGACGTGCTCAAACGGTTTGCCGGGATCGCCCGGCTTCATGGCGACCTGGACTTCAGCAAACAATGCCAGAGCGAAGTTGACAGGTTACGCCAGAGTATCGAACAGCACGGATGGGACGGCGAATGGTACCTCCGGGCGTTTTTCGATGATGGGTCCCCGCTTGGCTCTGCAGAGAGTTCGGAATGCCAGATTGACTCGATCGCACAAAGCTGGTCCGTGCTTTCGGGCGCGGGTGACGCCATGCATTCGCGGATGGCAATGGAAGCGGTGGACAAATATCTGGTTCGCCGGGCCGACGATCTGATCCAGCTTTTGGATCCCCCTTTTGATAAATCCGACTTGAATCCGGGTTACATCAAGGGGTATGTTCCCGGTGTAAGGGAAAACGGCGGACAGTACACGCATGCGGCAATCTGGGCGACCATGGCCTTTGCCGCATTGGGCGACAGTCGTCGCGCATGGGAGCTTTTTACGATGATCAACCCGGTGAACCACGGAAATTCAGTGGCGGGAATCCAAAAATACAAAGTCGAACCCTATGTGGTCGCCGCAGATGTTTATGCCGTCCCGCCACACACGGGCCGGGGCGGATGGACATGGTACACGGGCTCGGCCGCATGGATGTATCGCCTGATCGTGGAATCACTCCTGGGCCTTACGCTGGAAGTGGACAAGTTGTCTTTTACGCCCTGCCTTCCAGCCGAGTGGAATGGCTTCACCCTACACTACCGCTTTCGCGAAACCATCTATCATATTCGGGTGATGCAACAACAGACCGATGAAAAAGAGGCGGCAACCGTTACGGTTGACGGAGTTGTCCAACCGGGGAATACCATCGATTTGGTTGATGATGGTCGGGAACATGCGGTTGAGGTGGCGCTATAGACTTTTACAGAAAATGGGGTTTGTTTGGATATGAAGCTTCAGACGCATCATCTGAGAAAACTGGTCAACCATTTCGGGGAGTTTGCAGGTTTTGAACATCGGTGGATTTCTTTTTACGCACACACCCGTGAAGATTTCCATTTTATGGTTTATATGGCCGGAAAAGTGAGGCGCTTTTTCCTCGTTCATTTTTATCAATCCTATATTCAGCGACAGCTTCTTCGCCGGGGAGGCGACTGCCGTCAATGCGGCGTTTGCTGCAATCTGCTGTTTACCTGCCCCATGTTGACGAAAAATGGACGCTGTCTGATATACAACCTCTGCCGGCCTGGCGCATGCAGGGTTTTTCCCATAAATCAACGGGATATTGATGAGGTGAAGCTGTGCGGGGGTAAATGTGGATATGCTTTTCCAAAAAAATAACTTTGAAATTCGCATACAGGGCGACCTGGGGAGTTCCGCTGATAAATGATACAAAGCAACATTGTTTTAAGCGGAGGGTAATTTCTCCATGAAAAATACGCATAAAATGGTTGCTTCATTTGCTGGAGGAGCGGCACTACTGGTGGCGCTGGGTGTGGTGGTGTCGTTCTGGGCTTTCAGTCAGATCGAGGAAACAGCCGAGGCACGCAATCATACCACCGTTGTAATAAACCGTGCGAACGATTTCCTGTCAGCATTGATAGGTGCCGAGACTGGTCAGCGCGGCTATTCGCTGACCGGTGCCGAGACATTTCTGGAACCGTACCAGGAGGTGTACGGCAGCTTCGGTAGCCGTCTGGAAGAATTGCATAAATTAACTTCAAACCGCGCTGCCCATAAACACCTGGTTGCAATTGCGCCATTTGTGGATGCCAAATTGGCGGAAATGGCGCATATCATTGCGTTGCGCCGTAATCATGACATGACTGCCGTAATGGCGGCTGTACACGGTGGTCATGGTAAACGGTTGATGGATTCGATTCGTGACGAAATGGGTAGCTTCATCCAGGTAGAGGAAGTCGCACTGGCGCAGCACGAAGCAGAGTTCCAGTCGAACATGCACCGTTTTTTTAATATCATCGTTATCGGCAGCCTGTTTGCGATACTGTTTGCATTTTCGTTCGCCTATTTGATCTATCGGGAAACACAGCATGGACTCAAGAATTTGGCTCTTCTCCAGACGCAGCAGTTGCTCGATATTCAGGAGGATGCGAATAAACAACTGCAGCAGGCCAACGCCTCCTTGCAGGCCAGCGAAGAAAAGCTCACAGTTACGCTCAACTCCATTGGTGATGCGGTGATGGCCACCGACACAAAAGGGTGTGTGACACTTCTGAATCCTCTTGCCGAACAGCTTACCGGTTGGTCGCAGGCGGAAGCCGCCGGTCGCCAGGTGGACGAAATTTTTCGCATCATCAACCAGGAAACACGCCAACCCTCCATTATTCCTGTAAAGGAAACCTTGGTCAATGGTACAGTTCAGGGCCTGGCCAAACACACCTTGCTGATCTCACGCGCTGGCAAAGAGTGCGCTATCGCCGACACTTGCGCACCGATTCGCAACCACACCGGTCAGGTGATCGGCGCAGTACTGGTTTTTCGCGATGTCACCGAGCGAGTTGAGATAGAAACGGGGCTGGAAATGACCCGAAAAGAACTGGCGATAATTAGAAAAACTGCAGAGGAAGCCAGTGAATTCGCCGAGAGCATCATCAATACCGTACGTGAACCCTTAATCGCTCTGGATCAGGAATTAAGGGTGGTTTCCGTCAGCCGATCCTTCTATGAAGTCTTTAAGGTAAAACCCGAAGAAACTGTAAGCCAGCTCATCTATGATCTGGGCAACAAGCAGTGGGATATCCCCAAGCTGCGGGAGCTACTGGAAACCATCCTTCCTCAGAAGGCAACCTTTGACAACTATGAGGTTGAGCACGAGTTTACTACCATTGGCAAGCGCATCATGCTGTTGAATGCCAGGCAAATTCAAAGAGTGTGGGGCAAAGAACGTGTCATCCTCCTGGCCATCGAGGACATCACCGAACGTAGGGGGATAGAAAATGGCCTTGAAAAAGCCCATCAAGAGTTAATAAAGTTGGCCAGCGAGTTAAAGCGTACCGCTCAGGTAAAATCGGAATTTCTGGCCAACATGTCGCATGAGCTCAGGACTCCCCTTAACTCCATTAACGTTTTCTCCGAGGTCTTATACGACGAAACTTTCGGACCGCTTAATGAGAAACAGAAGAAATACGTCAATAATGTTTTAACCAGCGGAAAGCACCTTCTCTTACTGATAAATCAGATACTGGATATGGCAAAAGTCGAATCCGGAAAGATGAGCATGGCATTGTCCAACTTACCCCTAAAAAGCCTGCTAAATGAGATTTCACTGTTGGTAGCGGATATTATCAGTAAAAAAAAGCTTCAAATGTTGCTTGAAATAGCTGAAGATCTACCGAATATTGAAGCGGATGAGCTCAAGGTAAAAGAGGTCATTTACAACCTGCTTTCAAACGCTGTCAAATTTACCCCCGAAGGTGGAAAAATCGGCATGCGCGCGAAAAAGAAAACTGATTCCGAGATAGAAGTTGTGGTCTGGGATAAGGGGATCGGAATCGCGTCTGAAAACATGGAGAAAATATTTGAAGGGTTTTTCCGTGTCGATACCCCATATTCTCGGGTAACTGAAGGGACCGGACTCGGTTTGCCGCTCTCTAAAAAGCTGGTTGAACTGCACGGCGGGACGCTTTCTTTAGAATCAGAGGGCCTAAATAAAGGTACTTCGGTCCGGTTTACATTGCCGATTTTATCCGGAAAGGTGGTGGGAGATGAGAAAGAAAGCATTGGTTGTCGATGACAATGGGAACAATCTGATGCTTGAAAAAGACCTTTTGGAGGTCGCTGATTTCGAAGTATTCGAGGCTGAAAATGCTTTCAGCGGAATTGCCATCGCCAGGAAAGAAAAACCGGATATCATCATTATGGATGTGCGGCTTCCGGATATGCGTGGCACCGAGGCGGCCAGGATATTGCGTCAAGAAAAAGAGACAACCGATATTCCAATTGTGTTTGTGACAGCTTCGGTTATGGCAGAGGGCATAGCGGAAATAAACACAATAACCAACAGTGGATTCATAGGCAAACCGATAAATACACGCACTTTTGCCAAAGAAATTAAAGCTTATCTGGTAATTCCGTCTGAGACCCACTAATTCGGGCCTGATCCAGAGTTCCCATACAAGCGCTTCGTCAATTCATTAAGTGAGTATTCCGATATGTTGAAAAGTAAGTGTCAAAAGGGATAGCGGATGAAAGACAAACCAGGAATATTAGTTGTTGATGATCAGCCCCAAAACATTGAACTTCTCGAAGCATATCTTGTTCCACAGGGTTATGAAATTGTCACGGCGACAACTGGTGAAGAAGCGCTGAAGGAGCTTTCCGGTAATCAAATCGATCTGATTCTACTGGATGTCATGATGCCCGGCATGGATGGTTTTGAAGTTACCCGCAGGGTCAGGCAAGATAATACACATCGACTGATTCCGATAATCCTGGTTACCGCATTGCGGGAAACAAAAGATCGGGTAATGGGAATTGAAGCCGGCTGTGATGATTTTATTTCAAAGCCGGTTGATAAGATTGAGCTTTTAGCCCGAGTTTGCTCCCTGCTAAAGGTCAAGGCTTATAACGATTTGATGCGTAATTACCGGAAAGAGCTGGAGTCTGAGGTAACAAAGAGGACAGAGGAATTAAAGCATGCCTTTGAAAGGATAAAATCTGCCTCACTGGACACGATTTACCGGCTGTCCATGGCCTCTGAGTATAAGGACGAGGACACTGGCGCACATATCAAGCGTATGAGTCATTATTCCGCTGCTGTGGCATGCCACATGGGACTTGGCAAACATACTGTTGAAACAATACAGTATGCTGCGCCCATGCACGATTTGGGTAAGATCGGCATACCCGACCAGATACTGTTGAAACCTGCCAGGCTTGACCCGAATGAGGGGGAGATCATGAAGCTGCATACGGTCATCGGCGCCCATATACTGAAGGGCTCGGATGCCGAGTTCATCAGGCTGGGAGAGTCTATAGCCCAATCCCATCACGAGAAGTGGGATGGTAGCGGCTATCCAAATCATCTAAAGGGGACAGAGATTCCAATCGAAGGCCGTATCACGGCAATAGCAGATGTATTTGATGCACTGACCTCCAAACGTCCCTATAAGAAACCATTCTCTGTGGAGAAGTCGCTGGCCATTATCCGGGAAGGAAGGGGAAGCCACTTTGATCCGGATGTGGCGGATGCTTTCTTTGCCATCCAGGACAGGATACTCACGATAAAGAAGCATTATGGTGACGATAATCACCCGGTTTTTGATATTCCTGAACTGAAAGATATGCTGCAGCAGTACCACAACCGGGAGAAATTGCATAAAAAGACAGAAATATCAGAGTAACCTCTCAATAACCTGGGGTAAAGGGCTCATGCCCGTGCCTGATGGCATTTGTAATTCGGGCGCGTTGTCATTTTCCACAGGCCTGTTGGGATGTTGCAATTTTTCACAGATGGAGACAGTAACATGGAGCAATTGAAAGTGATGTTGGGTTGCATTCCTTGATCCGATGGAGAGTTGATTCATGCACATTAACACGTTGATTGCCATTTACGGCCGTGTTCTCGGCCTGCTGAGTCCGGTGCGCGGGCTGGCCATCACGCTGACCCTTGCCAACCTGGCTCTGGCCGCCGTTCCGTTTCTCGATCCCATCCTGTTCGGCAAGTCGATCGACCTGCTCGCCAACGCCGCCACGCGCGGGGCCGAGGCCACCTACCGTGACGGAATCCGGATCTTCGGGCTGTGGGCGGCTGTGGGCACGGTCGGCATCGTGGCGCGCATCCTGGTGGCACTGTACGCCGACCGGCTTGCCCACACCCAGCGTCAGCGTGTTACGGCCATGTTTTTCGAGCACGTCCTGCAACTTCATCTGGCCTACCACCGCAGATCGCATTCCGGCCGGTTGCTGAAAATCATGCTGCAGGGCGGAGACCAGCTCTTCGGACTATGGGTGACCATGTTCCGGGAGCATCTGTCCACCCTGGTGGCGCTGCTAGTCCTGCTGCCGATGACGGTATTTCTCAACTGGCGGCTCGCCCTGGTGATGATTGTTCTGATCTTCGGTTCGGCTTTTCTCACCGCCTTTGTCACACGGCACACGCTCAGCGCGCAGAATGTAGTCCAGGCATATCAAACCGATCTTGCCGAACGGGCCGGGGATGCCTTTGGCAACGTGGTGCTGGTACAGAGCTTCGTGCGGTTGTCAGCCGAGATGCGGATGATGCGCGGGGTGATTGAACGACTGCTGTCCGCTCAATTTCCGGTGCTCAACTGGTGGGCTGTCGTGAATGTGCTGCAGGGTGCCGTGGCGACCATCACGGTCATCAGCATTTTTGCCGTAGGCGCATGGCTCAACCTTCAGGGTGAGACCACGGTGGGCGAAATCGTTACGTTCATGGGTTTCGCCACGCATCTCATCAATCGCATGGACCAGGTGGTGGGATTCTTGAACAGCCTGTTCATGGATGCCCCCGGCCTGAAGGAATTTTTTGAAGTGCTGGATACACAGTCGGCGGTTTCCGATCGGCCCGACGCCCGGCCGATTGAGAATGTCCAGGGCCGGGTCGAGTTCGATCATGTCAGTTTCAGTTATGACCCCAAGCGCAAGGCACTGGACGACATCACCTTTGTTGTGGAGACGGGTCAGACCGTGGCCCTGGTCGGCGAGACCGGCGGTGGTAAAAGCACGGCCATGGGCCTGCTTCAACGCCTGGATGACCCCCAGGCCGGCGCCATCCGCATTGACGGGGTGGATATCACGGATGTGACCATCGACTCGCTGCGGGCGCAGATCGGTGTGGTTTTTCAGGAAAGCCTGCTGTTCTACCGCAGTATCGCCGACAACCTGAGGGTGGGCAATCCGGATGCCAGCGATACCGAGATGGAAGAGGCGGCGCGTCTGGCCCGGGCCCATGATTTCATCCTGAGGCAACCGCGCGGATACCAGACCCGCATCGGTGAGCGCGGCGCCAATCTGAGCGGCGGCGAGCGTCAGCGCCTGTCGATCGCCCGGGTGCTGCTCAAGAATCCGCCCATTCTGATCCTGGACGAGGCCACCAGCGCCCTGGACGCCGCCACCGAGGCCCAGGTGCAGCAGGCGTTCAAAAACCTGAAACAGGGGCGTACCACCTTTGTCATTGCTCACCGCCTGGCTACCATTCGGGATGCGGACATGATCCTGGTCTTTCAGGAGGGCCGCATCATCGAACGCGGGAATTTTTGCGACCTGGTGGAACAGGGCGGATATTTCGCCCAGTTGGTGGAGACCCAGTTTAAAAATCCGGTTGGTGATCACATGAAAACACACCCTGTTTGAAAAAGGCTTCTCACCAGCGTGAAAATTATCTTTTCACCCGCTGCAATAAACAATCGATTCCCATCTTTCTCCCACAACACCCAATATGCCGAAAATAAGTCATATATGACCGCTGGTTGAATATGACCTTTTTATTATGGCGGCCAAAGACAGCCCCGCAAATGCTTTTTTCACTGGTTATTCCAAAGAAATCAAAATGATGGATCGCGTGAAGATGCGCGTTGAAAACCTGGAACAAAAATTGAACTATAATGACTTAAGGGATGTCGAATTTGTTAAAATACCGTTTTCCCGTCATTGCGGCGAAAGCCGCAATCCAGATCGTTATATTCTGGATGCCGGATCAAGTCCGGCATGACGATATTCGAGATTTTATCTGAAATCAGAGATTCTTTATTCATAAACAGTATTTCAGTATTTTTAACATCCCTAAATAATGATTTTGGGTCAGTCGTCCACAGCAGAATAAAAACACCCATATTGGCGAAGGGAAATATTGATATTTATGGAACAGACCAAACGTTCACTGTGGAACCGCTTTATCACGATTGCCCAGCCTTATTTTTTCCCGGACATTCGCGGCGGACACTGGGCCATGCTCCTATTGCTGATCATGCTGGTGGTTTTTCTCTTCGGCGTTCTTTTTCTGATCATCGCAGGCATGACATGGACGGGAAATTACGTTGCGCCGTTAATTACTGAAAATATTGCTTCCGGCCTGCTTTTATTGATTGAAGAAATCTTCAATTCCAAAACATGGCTGATTATCGCGGGGTTTTTAATTGTTCCTCCCGGAATATTCATGCTGTTTGGCCGCCACATCCGGAGCCGCTGGCAGGCATGGGTGCTGCTTGCCACAGTTCTGCTCCTGTCTCTTTCCTTGACAGGAATCAATGTCGCTTTCAGCTATATCACCAACTACTTCACCAATGCCCTGGTGGAAAAAAATCAGGATCAGGCTTATCTCTTTGTAGTCGTCTATTTTTGCGGATTCATGATCGGCATCCCCATTGTTGCCTTTTATTTTTATGTGCTGGCTTATCTGGGAATGCGCTGGCGGGAGTGGTTGACCAATGAATTCCTGAGAAAATATTTTAATCACCGCAGTTATTACAAAATCGAGACCGAGGCACAGATAGATAATCCGGATCAGCGTATCATGGAGGATATTCGTTCATTTACCTCGACATCCCTATGGTTTCTGCTGATCCTCCTGGGGTCGCTGATGGATCTGTTTTCCTTTACCGGCATTCTTTTGTCAAAGTCAGTAAATCTTGCATTAGTCGTGCTGGGCTACTCACTGGTGGGCACCATCCTGGCCATCTTGATCGGTCGGCGTCTTGTCGACCTTAACTTCAATCAACTGCGTTATGAGGCGGACTTTCGGTATTCCCTGGTGCACGTGCGGGACAATGCCGAATCAATTGCCTTTTATCAGGGAGAGAAACCGGAGCTCGCACAGATTGGCGATCGATTCAGAAAGGTGCTTGGCAATTTCAACGTGCTGATCGGCTGGCAGCGGAACCTGACATTTTTTACAACGGGCTACCGTTACCTCCCGGCTGTGTTGCCCTTTCTGGTGTTGTTCCCGCAATATTTCGCCGGTCAGATCAATTATGGAGACATGATGCAGGCCAATTTCGCCTTCCTCCAAATTTATGCGGCCCTCTCCCTGCTCGTGACCCAAATGGAGCAGATAACGAATTTTGCAGCCGCGATCAAACGTCTGTCAACCTTCGCCGACGCCATCAAACCATCACCAGTCTCCGGCATCAAAACCAAAGCGTCCGATCGGTTTGCCATGACGGATGTCACCCTCCTGACGCCCAACAGGGACCGGACCCTGTTTCAGGGGCTTACCATGGATTTAAAAGGCAAGAACAATCTGGTTGTCGGCGGCCAAAGTGGGGTTGGAAAAAGCTCGCTCCTTCGGGCCATTGCCGGGTTATGGACAGAAGGTTCCGGTATAATCCTGCGCCCGACCCTGGCGGAAATCTTTTTTCTGCCCCAAAAACCGTATATGTTGCTGGGCACACTGCGGGATCAGATGCTCTATCCCCGGATGGAGCAGGTGGTACCGGAAGATGAACTCCGGCGCATTCTGCAGAGCGTCAACCTGGCGGATCTGCCGGAGAGATCAGGCGGGTTTGAAGCAAAACTGATTTGGGCGGATGTCCTGTCTTTGGGCGAACAGCAACGGCTGGCCTTTGCCCGCCTGTTCATCTACCATCCCGGCTTTGCCGTTCTGGATGAAGCCACCAGCGCACTGGACGGAGAAAACGAAGCCAATCTCTACCGGAAACTGCAGGAGATGGATATTCATTATATCAGTGTCGGTCATCGAAGCAGCATCCTGGATTATCACGACCATGTGCTGGA